>ENA-OQIS01000009-OQIS01000009.1-human-gut-metagenome-genome-assembly--contig:-NODE-9-length-78797-cov-6.163620_pt1 | contig 78797 bp, 70 predicted proteins | sample MGYA00242589_ERZ504754 | MGnify/ENA primary metagenome ERZ504754 (study PRJEB26092, sample SAMD00036351) | human gut metagenome | host: Homo sapiens | study: EMG produced TPA metagenomics assembly of the...
TCTTTACATATCCCGCCTTCTTTAATGATGAAATAATCTTGTTCCAGATATTTTTCTGAAATATTTTCCCTTGCAGAAATATCTTTGATCTTGACCAGTTCTCCTGTATTATGAACTGCAAGATCAAGCATAAGTCTCAGAGCATATCTTCCTTTTGTAGAAATCTGCATTTTTCAAAACCTCCTGATTAAATTTCGTCGGATTATCATTGTTTTCTTTTATTATATAGTATTCCCAGTTATATAGTCAAGATATATTCAATTTTCCTATATGAATATACAAAAAATCACAGAACCATCCCCAGTCCTGTGATTCTCTCACTGTCTTATACAGTATTATTTCTCCAGTTCTTCTGCTGAAGTAAATACATTAAATCCATTATTCTTAAGAATGCATTCTGTCACTGCACCATCCTCCGTCTGAAGAATTACTACAGGTCTGAGATCTTTTCTGTGGAAAGAAGTATAAATATAGTCAAGACTTACATTACTGTCTGATGCTACTTTCAGGAGTTCATCCAGACCGCCTACCTGATCTTTCATATCAACTACGATCGCCTGTGTAATACGATTCATATATCCACTCCTGTTTAAAACAATTTCCGCTTTATCCGGATCGTTGCAGATCATACGGAAGATTGCAAACTCCGGTGCATCGAAGCATGCAAATCCATAAATATTAATCCCGTTATCTGCAAGTATCCCTGTCACTCTTTTCAGACTTCCTGCTTTATTTTCCACAAATACAACATTCTGTTTGATCATCTCTTTTATCCTCCGGTCAACTCTCTCAGTATCTTTATAATCCCTCATCCACATATTTCTTAATATTGGATGTATTTACATATTTCGTCATATGCTCACCGTCTGTGATCACCAGAGTCGGAGCCTGCATAATTCCAAACTCCTTCACCATCTCCGGATTCTTCTCCGCATCAATAATCTCGAACTCCCTGCCTTCCAGTATCTTCTTCGCCACTCTGCAGTTCGGACAGGTACTGGTTGTAAACAGGTATTTATGTGATGCCACAGGTTCTATCTTCACATCATCCTTAGTCACAGTAACTACACTGGCATGAACCGGCTGTATTTTTCTGATATCTGAATGCATCACATCATAAAGCGTACGGTTCTTATACTCCTGTGCTTTACCGTCATTCCAGTTCTGTACAGGTCTGTAATATCCTGTGATACGACTGTAAACCTCCGCCTTCTTACCACATTTCGGACAAGTGAAATGCTCTCCGCTGATGTAGCCATGTTCCTTACATACAGAATAGGTCGGCGAAATCGTATAATACGGCAGTTTATAATTCTCTGCGATCTTACGTACCAGTGCTGCTGCTGCTTTCCAGTCAGGAAGCTTCTCACCGATAAATGCATGGAATACAGTACCTGATGTATAAAGCGTCTGCAGATCATCCTGAATATCCAGTGCATCAAAAATATCTGTGGTATATTCAACCGGAAGATGAGAACTGTTTGTATAATAAGGAGTATCCCCTTCCTTGCCTGCAGTCTTAATATCCGGCCAGCGTTTTCTGTCATGTTTGGCCAGACGATAGGCAGTAGATTCAGCAGGAGTTGCCTCAAGATTAAACAGTTCTCCTTCGTACTTCTCCTGATAATCGGACAGACGTTCCCGCATATGAAGAAGAACCTCTTTTGTAAACCTCTGCGTACGCTCATCAGACATATCTTTTCCCAGCCAGCGGGCATTCAGACCAACCTCGTTCATTCCCACCAGTCCAATGGTAGAGAAATGATTGGAAAAGCTTCCAAGATATCTCTTTGTATAAGGATATAATCCCTCATCCAGCAGCTTACCAATTACTTCACGTTTAATATGCAGAGAACGTGCGGAAATATCCATTAAGCGATCCAGACGATTGTAAAACTCTTCCGGTGTCTTGGAAAGATATGCGATACGCGGCATATTTATAGTTACTACCCCCACAGAACCGGTACTCTCTCCTGATCCGAAGAAACCACCGCTCTTCTTGCGGAGTTCTCTCAGATCCAGACGCAGACGGCAGCACATACTGCGGATATCACTTGGTTTCATATCACTGTTAATATAGTTTGAGAAATACGGTGTTCCATATTTGGATGTCATCTCAAAAAGAAGGCGGTTATTCTCTGTATCAGACCAGTCAAACTCATTTGTTATGGAATAGGTCGGAATAGGATACTGGAACCCGCGTCCGTTGGCATCCCCCTCGATCATGGTCTCAATAAATGCCTTATTGATCATATCCATCTCTTTTTTGCAGTCTTTGTACTTGAAATCCATATTCTTTCCGCCTACGATAGCCGGAAGCTCTGCAAGATCATCCGGTACTGTCCAGTCCAGCGTAATGTTGGAGAAAGGTGCCTGTGTTCCCCATCTGCTTGGGGTATTGACTCCATAAATAAAAGACTCAATACATTTCTTCACTTCCGGATAGCTTAAATTATCTGCCTTGACAAAAGGTGCCAGATAAGTATCAAAGGATGAGAAAGCCTGCGCTCCGGCCCATTCATTCTGCATAATCCCAAGAAAGTTTACCATCTGATTGCAGAGAACACTCAGATGCTTTGCAGGTGAAGATGTGATCTTGCCTTCAATGCCGCCAAGTCCCTCCTGGATCAGCTGTTTCAGTGACCATCCTGCACAATATCCGGTCAGCATGGACAAGTCATGAATATGAATATCTGCATTTCTGTGTGCATCTGCGATTTCATTGTCATAAATCTCAGACAGCCAGTAATTTGCAGTAACTGCACCGGAGTTGCTTAAGATCAGACCTCCAACTGAATAAGTAACTGTGGAGTTCTCCTTTACACGCCAGTCCTCAACCTTCACATAACTGTTTACGATTTCTTTGTAATCCAGAATCGTTGACTTCATGTTACGAACCTTTTCCCTCTGCTTGCGGTAAAGAATGTAGGCTTTTGCCACATCTGCATATCCGGCCTGGATCAGCACATTCTCCACACTGTCCTGAATTTCTTCTACTGTAATCTTATTATCTGTAATCTTTTTCTGAAAATCAGAAGTAACACGCAGCCCTAAGAGATCAATCATCTCTTCGCTATAATTTTTCTCTTTTGCATCAAAGGCTTTATGGATAGCCGCTGTGATCTTGCCTATTTTAAACTCATCCACTTCGCCATCACGTTTTACTACCTGAAACATATCTAATGCCCCCATTTTCTCTTGTTAATCTGTTTCTCCTGCATATTCTTACCGGAGATATTTCTGTCGTTACTGTCCACTTTGCTCTGAGTAACACTGTAGGTTCATTGTATCAGAGTATCACCGGTTCGTCAACACACAAAAATACCACATAATGTTCCTCGTTTTCGCAAAAGGCACAATATATGGTATTTTTCTTATTTTTCAAAATATTTTTTATACAACTCTGGCGTAGATTTCTTTCGGCACCCTTGCCTTCACAGCAATCCCTTCCTCTGTGTATTCCTCTGAGATAAGCTGCCCATATTCGCGGATCAGCTGGATTTTTCCTGCTTCCTGATAAGGGAAAAGGCGCTCCACATAAATCTGTTCTTCAGCAAGAAGCTTCTCCAGAAGATCATTCAGATCTGCAAGACCCTCGCCTGTCTTTGCAGAGACCTTCAGCGTATAGTCCGATTTAAAATCTCGCAGTACGCATGCCCCCGGCGCATCCTGCTTATTAAAGAGTGTGATGATCTTCTTTCCCATCACTCCCAGTTCTTTTAATGTCTCATATACCACATGCATCTGCATCTCTGCCTGCTGATTGGAAGAATCTACCACATGGATAATATAATCTGCATATTTGGCCTCTTCCAATGTGCTCTTGAATGCCTCGACCAGATGATGCGGAAGCTTATGGATAAATCCAACCGTATCTGTGAGAAGAATCTGCTGTCCGTCCTTCAAATTTAAAAGTCTGGTAGTTGGATCCAGTGTAGCAAACAGTTTATCCTCTGATAAAACCTCTGAGCCTGTCAGTGTGTTCAGCAGCGTAGATTTTCCCGCATTTGTATATCCTACGATCGCAGCAGTCTTCATATTGCCTCTGGCCCGGCTGGAACGGATCAGTTCCCTGTGTTTCTCCACCTGGGATAATTCCTGCTTCAAAGCAGAGATCCTTGTACGGATAAGACGACGGTCTGTCTCCAGCTTTTTCTCTCCCGGACCTCTGGTTCCGATTCCACCTCCCAGACGGGAAAGAGATTCCCTGAGACCGACCAGACGGGCAGATCTGTAGCGAAGCTGTGCAAGCTCTACCTGTATTTTACCCTCACTGGTTATAGCTCTCGCTGCAAAAATGTCCAGAATCAATAATGTCCTGTCCATCACCTTACAGTCCAGTTCCCGCTCCAGATTATTCAGCTGTGCAGGAGAAAGTTCGTCATCACAGATAATTCCGGTTGCATCCATAGCATATACCAGTGCACGTACTTCCTCTATCTTTCCTTTTCCAATATAAGTTCCGGGATGCACAGACTCACGATTCTGAATGATTCTTCCCACTGTAACAGCTCCCGCAGTTGATGCAAGCTCCTTCAGTTCATCCAGGGATTCTTCCACATTATCATGATCATCCGTCTGCACTCCCACAAGAACCACCCGTTCTTCAAGCTTTCCAAATTCTTCCATAAATTCTCCTCAGTCAGATGGATATTACACACGCGTTTTAAGAAATGCAAGTTCCTTCTTAACAGTTTTATCTTCTGGGTATAATTCCAGATATTCCTGTGCTTTCTGCAAAGCAGTCTGAAAATCCAGTTTCTTCTCATAGACTACGATCTCATTAAACAGCAGACTCTGCATATCCTCCGCTCCTGCCACATGGATTCCGCTTTCTATATCAGAAAGGGCACTGTCATAATCCCCATCCTCTATATCACACAGTGCAAGTCCGTTAAATCCTTTGGCTCCGTTTTCTGCCTGTGATACATACTGCTGAAACATTGCTTTTGCATTTGCGCTGTCTCCTTTATCCATATATACCATACCAAGCAGAACCAGTGCCTCCGTATTATCGCCGTCTATGGCCTGTTTCAGTTCACTTTCAGCATTTTCATAATCATCCATATAATAATAAACTCTGCCACGGTCACAATGATCCTCTGCATTTTTTGCAGTTCCTGACAAAGCAGCTTCCAGATAACGGGTTCCGTCTGCTTCCATATCCCTGTTCAGATATGCCCCGTAGATCTGGATAGCTCTGTCATAAGTTGCATCTTCGCCGTAGGCCTGTTCAAAATTAGCAGAAGCTTCCTCATAGGAATCCATGGCCAATGCTGTTTCTCCCGTAAGGAAGTACAGATCCGCATCCATTTTATAGTTTTCTGCCAGAGTCTGGCAGTCTTCCAGCGCTGCCTCATAATCCTTTACTTTGAGATAAGCCACAGCTCTATACGACAGAATATCTTTCTTTAATGCTTTGCCAACTTTGTCACATTTAAGCGCATCATTGAAATATGTTATGGCTTCTTCATAGTTTCCAAGTTTGAGTTTCGCTACACCTGCACCTCTGTACGACTGTGCAGGCTTCACTCCTTCAGAAATTGCTGTCTCGTATTCTTCAAGTGCTGCCTCATAATTTCCCTGTTCCAGATCCTGTGCAGCCTGTTTATAATTCTTTGTATTTCCCACATTGCAGCCTGTCAGAAGTCCAAGGCTTAAGCAGACAGCAGTCAGAAATAATCTTTTTTTTCTGTTATACATGTAATTCCTTTGCCAGTAAATCAGTCAATGAGCAATCCTTCAGATTCCATTACCTTTACTACATGATCAACATTCTCAAGGCAGAGTTCATCTGTTCCGGCTTCTACCATAACACGAATCAATGGTTCTGTGCCACTCTCGCGTACCAGAATACGCCCATCACTTCCCAGTTTCTTTGCAACTTCCTCTACAGCAGCAACTACCTTCGGATTCTCTCTCGCAGTCTTCTTGTCTGCCACCCGGACATTTCTGAGAAGCTGTGGATAAACCTTCATTTCCCTTGCCAGATCACACAGAGTTGCTTTCTTCTCTACACACGCTTCCATTACCATGAGAGAAGTAAGGATTCCATCACCTGTTGCAGCGTAACGGCTGAAAATAATATGTCCGGACTGCTCACCGCCAAGACTGTATCCATTCTCCATCATATTCTCTGCCACATATTTATCTCCTACTGCAGTCTGCTCATATTTCATACCCTCTCTCTCCAGAGATTTGTACAGACCGAGGTTTGACATAACAGTGGTTACTACTGTATCATCTTTTAATCTGCCCTGCTCCTTGAGATATTTTCCACATACATACATAATCTTATCACCGTCGACCACATTTCCCTTATGGTCAACAGCAATACAGCGATCTGCATCACCATCATAAGCAAAACCGATATCCAATCCATTGTCCACAACATATTTCTGCAGGACTTCAATATGGGTAGAGCCACAGTTTGTATTAATATTTGTACCATCCGGCTGGTTATTGATCACATAAGTCTTTGCCTGAAGTGCCTCAAATACACTCTTTGCAATAGCTGAAGAACTTCCGTTTGCACAGTCAAGCCCTACTTTAATGCCTTTGAAATCCCTGCTTGGAATAGAAATCAGATGTCCGATATAACGATTCCTTCCTGAAGCAAAATCCACAGTGCGTCCAATATCTTCTTTAGTTGCCAGAGGAAGATCCTCGATCAGGCCATCCAGATATGCTTCAATCCTTGCTTCTACTTCCGCTTCAATCTTCTGTCCGTTTCCATTGAGAAGTTTGATACCATTATCATAGAATGGATTATGGCTTGCGGAGATCATAATACCACAGTCAAAATCCTCTGTACGTACTGCATAGGAAACACTTGGGGTCGTCGTTACATGAAGAAGATATACATCTGCACCGGACGCTGTCAGACCTGCAACAAGTGCATATTCAAACATATAACTGCTTCTTCTTGTATCTTTTCCAATAACAATCTTAGCTTTATGGTCTCTTCCATAATACCAGCCTACGTAGCGCCCCACCTTAAATGCATGATCTACTGTCAGTTTAACATTTGCTTCTCCACGAAATCCATCTGTTCCAAAATATTTTCCCATAATTGCTCTCCTTTACTTTTTACAATATCCTCTGTTTCTGCACTGCATACTGTATTTCCCGGATCACACCCAAAACTGCTTTTAATCAGATCAGACATGTCTCCTGCGAAAGCTGCAGATATCTGCTTAACTTATTGATAAAGTCCCTGAGGATATATACCCGCTTCTGTAAGATTTTTAAATGCTCTCATTACTGTTTCTTTATCTTCCTGATAGGTTACACCAAACCATGTAGCCTTTGTCTCCAGGACATCAACTTCAGCACTTTCATTTTTGATCAGATGGTCAACTAACTCCGGAAGCAGATATTCCTTTTTTATATCTTCCGGTGCGAGTCCACTGAGAAATTCTTCAAATCCTTTCTCGAGAACCTCCATAAAGTCCGGCGTCAGTCCCCACATATTCATGGACACCAGATCCTTTACATCCAGTTCCTGCACACTTCCGTCCGCATTTCTTGACTCTGCACCTGTGGCAGTCTTAAATATATCATGCGTCTCTGTCACACCTGTAAGCTGTCCATTCTTAATATGGCAGATTCCTCTGGTAACGCTTCCATTATCGCTCAATGTATTTCCAAGCCTGAAACCAGCCATGCAGATGTGGAGTTTTCCGTCCTTTTGCTGTTCCTGCACAAGATAATCATGCACCTTCACATAAGCTTCTTTCCCATAATAATCATCTGCATTGATAACAATAAATGGCTCATCCAGAACCTTCTTTGCAGCAAGTACAGCCTGTCCGGTTCCCCAGGGTTTTGTGCGGTCAGCCGGTTTCGTAAATCCCTCCGGCAGATCATCAAGCTCCTGGAATACATATTCTACTTCCGTAATTTTCTCAATACGCTCGCCGATCACTCTGCGAAACTCTTCTTCCAGATCTTTACGGATAATAAACACTACTTTGTTAAATCCGGCTTCCAGCGCATCGTGGATGGAATAATCCATAATAATCTCTCCACATGTTCCCACCGGTGCAAGCTGCTTGATTCCTTTTCCAAAACGACTTCCGATTCCTGCCGCCATAATTACAAGTGCTGTTTTCTGCATAAATATTTTCCTCCTGACATTCTTCTCTCATATCAATACTTTTTCAGTCATCTTCTGTCACATACCCTCTCCGCAATATTCTATTCCGCATCCTGAAGATTACTTAATTTTGCTGCCTGATCTGCTGCGATCAGACTGTCAATGATCTCATCCAGATCCCCGTTCAGAACATTCTCCAGTCTGTGCAGTGTCAGTTTGATTCTGTGGTCTGTCACACGGCCCTGTGGAAAATTATAAGTTCTGATCTTCTCTGAACGGTCACCTGTTCCAATCTGGCTTCTTCTTGCCTCAGCCTCAGCATCATGCTGTTTGGCAAGCTCCATCTCATACAGACGGGAGCGAAGAACTTTCAGCGCTTTATCTTTATTCTTAAGCTGTGACTTCTCATCCTGGCAGGAAATTACGATTCCGGTAGGAATATGTGTCAGTCGCACAGCAGAGTCTGTTGTATTGACACACTGTCCGCCGTTTCCGGATGCACGGAACACATCGAATTTACAGTCATTCATATCCAGATGGAAATCGATTTCCTCTGCTTCCGGCATAATAGCAACTGTACAGGTAGAGGTATGGATACGTCCGCCGGATTCTGTTTCCGGAACTCGCTGTACACGATGTACACCACTTTCATATTTCAGTCTGGAATAAGCACCTGCACCTGTGATCATAAATGTTACTTCCTTAAATCCGCCGATTCCGTTCTCATTGAGACTCATCATTTCTGTTTTCCAGCGGCGGGATTCTGCATATTTCACATACATACGGTAAATCTCTGCTGCAAAAAGGGCAGCCTCATCCCCACCTGCACCTGCACGGATCTCCACAATAACGTTCTTGTTATCATTAGGATCTTTCGGAAGAAGAAGGATCTTAAGTTCATGCTCCAGTTCCTCTACATTCTTCTTTGCCTCAGACAGTTCTTCCTTCAGCATTTCCCGCATATCTTCATCTTTCTCTTCCTCAAGCATGGAAAGACTGTCCTGTATCGTTTCTTTGTTTTTCTTATACTCCCGGTAAGCATCTACTATCGGCTGCAGATCGCTCTGCTCTTTCATCAGCTTCTGAAAATGTTCCTGATTATCGGTAACTCCCGGCTCTCCAAGCTCATTAAGCACCTCTTCAAAACGAATGAGCAGATCGTCTAATTTATCAAACATATTTATCCTCCTGTAATTTCTTTCGCCCCAGAACCACCCGGTCCAACCCGGCCAGATCCTGCCTTATCTCAATATCTTCAAATTTATATTTCCGCAAAAGAGCTGACACATCTTCTCCCTGGCTGCATCCGATTTCATATAAAAGCCAACCACCCGGAACAAGATGATCCTGTGCCTGTTTCGTGATAGCCCTGTAAAAATAAAGTCCATCTTCCATACCATCCAGTGCCATACGCGGATCATGCAATTTTACTTCATCCATAAGATCTTCAATTTCCGCCGTAGGAATATATGGCGGATTTGATATAATCATATCATAAGCTCTGCTATAATTTCTATTACTATTTTCGCATTCTGTCATTTTTACAGTATCTTTTACAGCAGTCCTTTTCATATACTCTGTTCCGTACACAATGTTCTGCATTTCAGAAAACAGATTACTCTGTACGAATTCCGCATGCTCTGCCACTTCCAGTGTCCGTGCATTCCGCACAGCCACTTTCAGTGCCTCATCTGACAGATCCACGCCTGTTCCGTGTGCATCAGCTCTCTCCTTCAGAATACTGATAAGAATACAGCCGGATCCTGTACACATATCAAGAATATATGGATTTTTCACAGCTTTCATGCATTCAAGAGCGGACTCCACAAGTGTTTCCGTATCCTGTCTGGGTACCAGTACATTCTTATCCACATAAAATTCATGCCCCATAAAAAAAGCCTGATGCGTCAAATGCTGCAGCGGTATGTGTCCCGCACGTCTGCTGATCAGTTCCAGATATCTTTCAGCAACACTTTCTGTGACACTTTCTTCTCCGTATGCAAAATAATACGCCCGGCTTTTTCCTGTGACATATTCCAGGAGAAGCCAGGCATCCAGCCCGGCTTCCTTAATCCCCGCCTGTGCAAGGATCATCTGTCCTTTTTTTAATAATCCTGTCAGAGTTTCTCCGTTCATTGTTCTGCTTCAACTCCAAATTCTTCCTTCAGATATGCTTTCCAGTCAAAAACCGCCTCTACAGCCCTGATCGCAACCTCTGCCATATCTGCTGTCGGTTCCTTAGTTGTAAGTTTCTGCATTGCCAGACCCGGTTTACTGAAAAAGTCAGCAAGTTTGCTGTCTGATCTTCCAGCCCACTGAATAATCTCAAAAGATATTCCTGCTACAACCGGCACCATAAGAAGTCTTCCAAACAGTCTCACCCAGTAAAATGGAACCAATACAAAAATAAAATGCAGAAAAATGCTGACCAGCATAACCAGAAACAGAAAACTGGTTCCACATCTCTTATGCAGTCTGGAGCTTGCAAGAACATTATCCACCGTAAGCGGCAGTCCATGTTCCACGCAGTTAATGCACTTATGCTCTGCTCCATGATACATAAATGTTCTCTGAATATCCTTCATTCTGGAAATCAGAAGCATATATCCCATAAACAATGCAAGCTTTACAAATGCCTCAACTATTGTAACTGCAAATTCCGAAGCGCCAACCCTTCTGCAAAGACTTGCAAGGGCGTATGGCAGCAACATAAAGGCGGCAACTGATACCACGATCGAGACAGCAACTGTCACATATAACAGCCATTTGAACTGCTTATCTTCTTTTGCCTTTTTTGCAGCAAGCTCCTCTTCTGAAAGAGCAGCATTCTTCTGCTTATCCTCTTCGTCCTCCTCATCCCCTGCAATCTCTGCTGAATACATCAGACATTTTGTGCCGACCACCAGAGAATCCACGAAGCTTACCACACCTCGGATCAGTGGATATCTGAGAAATTTTGCATTTCCGAATACACATTTGTAATCTTCTACTTTTAATTCAATCTCATTGTCCGGTCTGCGGACAGCAATGGAATATTTATCCTTATGGCGCATCATAATGCCTTCCATTACAGCCTGACCGCCGATGTTCGATGATTTCATTATTTTCTCCTAAAGAAACAAGAAAGGCTGAGATTTCCCAACCTCAACCTTCTCAATTCTTACTATATTCTGATTATTTGTTCAGGCCGTATTTCTTATTAAACTTATCGATACGTCCACGAGCCTGAGCTGCTTTCTGCTGACCTGTATAGAATGGATGACATTTAGAGCAGATTTCTACGTGGATGTCCTGTTTTGTAGATCCTGTTACGAATGTGTTACCACAGTTGCAGGTTACAGTTGCCTGATAATAATTAGGATGGATTCCTTCTCTCATGATTTTCACCTCTCTGTAAAGATTCTATTTTCTATTCGTATTCATTTGACGAATTTACTATTAAACAGCTTTATGAGTATAACATATCGTCCCATGGAATGCAAGTTATTTAAAATTTATTTTAAAATTTATTTAATATTTTTGTTACTGAGAACGGAGCGAACAGTAACTGTTTTTTTACAACGTTTCAGATAAACTTCTGTTTTTTTTACAGTCTGCACAAATTCAGCATTATTTTTCGTACGGGTAAACATATTCAGGATCTGTTCTACCGCATCTTCTGACTTCATTCCATTGAGGGCTTTTCGCATAATGTAAACCGCTTCCTGTTCTTCTTTACTCAGCAGCAGATCCTCTCTTCTTGTACCGGATTTCTGGATATCAATTGCAGGGAATACCCGCTTTTCCTGCAGTTTTCGGTCAAGCACCAGTTCCATATTACCGGTTCCCTTAAATTCTTCATAAATTACATCATCCATTTTACTTCCCGTATCCACAAGCGCTGTAGCAAGAATAGTAAGGCTTCCGCCCTCTCTCATATTTCTGGCCGCACCAAAGAAACGTTTCGGCATATGAAGAGCCGCCGGATCCAGACCACCGGAAAGAGTTCGTCCGCTGGGCGGTATGATCAGGTTGTATGCCCTTGCCAGTCTTGTAATAGAATCAAGAAGAATTGTAACGTCTTTTTTATGTTCCACCAGACGACGTGCACGTTCTATTACCATTTCAGACACACGTTTATGATGTTCCGGAAGCTCATCAAATGTAGAATAAATGACTTCCACATTATCGCCACAGATGGCCTCCCTGATATCTGTAACCTCCTCAGGACGCTCATCGATCAGAAGAATGATCAGATGCATGTCCGGATTGTTTCTCAGAATAGACTTTGCCACATCTTTCAGCAAAGTTGTCTTACCGGCTTTCGGAGGAGATACGATCATTCCTCTCTGTCCTTTACCGATAGGGCTGATCAGATCTACGATCCTCATGGCAACTGTGCCGCCCGGTCTTTCCATTATCAGTCTCTCATTCGGAAAGATCGGTGTCATATCTTCAAAATTATGTCGTCTCTGCCCTTCACTGGGATGGAATCCGTTGATAGAGGTCACATATAGCAGGGCACTGAATTTCTCTCCCTGTGTTTTGATACGGATATTCCCCTTAATAATATCACCTGTTTTCAGGTTAAATCTGCGTATCTGAGAAGGTGATACATAAATATCATTTTCCCCCGGAAGATAATTTTCACATCGGATAAACCCATATCCATCGGGAAGTACCTCAAGGATTCCGTCTGCTCTCTCTCCACTGTCAAGCTGTACTGCCTCTGCCGGGGCATGATACTGTGTACGTTCCGGTGTTTTGTTATACTGGGGGATTCTCTCTCCGTTACCTTCCACTTCACTCTGCTGCGGTTTCTCCCGGACTGTTTCCTGTTTTTTTGTCTCACCTTCCAGTTCATCTTCGTGAAGCATTCTCTCGATCAATTCCGGTTTTCTCAATGCTGAAACCCCTTTTAATCCTCTGGCTTTTGCCAAATCCTTTAAAGTTGCCAGTGATAATGATTCATACTTTTCTCTCATAAAATAATCCTCTGCTTTTTGTTTTGATTGTTAATATTGATAATTATTTTTATTTTTGTTTTTCTGATTTCCTATGTATCTGAGTAATTTATTCTTTATTAACTTTTCCTGTAACAGTTAGTGGGATAATCTGTCTGAAGTGACACGAATATCAGATCTGCAGCAATGCATATCGCAGGAAAATTATACTCCTGCTCCTGTGTCGACAAGTTAATTCCTGTAGTAATCCTGTCTGCACACCGGTATCTTTATATTTATCTTAGCACATCTTCTTCATAATTGACAATACCATATTATTCCAAATCTTTATTATTGGCAAGCTGTTTTATACGTCATAAAACTGATATTATCGACATAAAAGCAGAAATCCGGAGACATAAAATATGTCCCCGGATTTCCGGTAAATCAGATATTAATAACACTTATTTAAGAAAACAATTAATGTACCAGATTTCCCACTAATCCATAAGAAACAATATACATAATGACAGTTGCCATAATAATGCCACAAAAAATTGCCAGAGAGGACTTCTTAATATCAATTTCCAGAAGAGATGCAATCAGAGATCCTGTCCATGCCCCTGTTCCCGGAAGTGGAATTCCCACAAACAGCATCAGTCCCCAAAACTCATATTTCTTTACCTGATCACTTTTTCTCATTGCCCTGTCTTCCAATTTCATAACAAGTCCCCGAAAGAGTTTCGTCTTTTTTAAAACCTTGAAAATCTGTCTGATAAACAACAGAATAAACGGAATAGGAATAATATTTCCAACAATACACAGTGGAATTGCCTTTGCAGCCGATATCTTAAGTAAGGATGCTGCAAGCAATCCTCCCCTGAGTTCCAAAAGCGGAATCATTGAAATAATAAAAACTGCCCCTTCCGGTGAAATATATTGTGATAGATTCTGCGAGAACCAATGTACCAGTGCTTCCATAAAACCTCCTAACTTTTACTTCAGATAATCCTTCAAAAAAATCAATAAATTTCTGCATTTCTTCCTTTGTTCCAACTGTGATACGAAGGAAATTGTCAATTCTGTCCTTCTGGAAGTAACGAACATAAATATGCTGCCCTCTCAATGCCTCAAAAAGTTCTTTCGCAGGGCAGGTTTTATGCGTAGCAAAAATAAAGTTAGACATAGAATCCTGAAAAGAGAATCCCAGTGCCTTCAATTCTTTCTTTGTCCATTCTCTTGTCTCTATGATTTTATTACATGTCTCATCAAAATATGCTTTATCTTCAACTGCCGCCACACCTGCAGCAATCGCTGTACGGTCCATAGTATAAGAATTAAAAGAATACTTCACATCATTCAGGAATCTGATCAGTTTCTCATTTCCACACGCAAAACCAATTCTCATCCCAGCCATAGAACGCGACTTGGAAAATGTCTGTACGACCAGAAGGTTGTCATATTTTTCAATCAATGGAAGCGCCGACTGACTACCAAAATCCACATAAGCCTCGTCCACGATCACAATCACATCAGGATTATGGCGGATAATATCCTCCACTTCCTCCAGCGGCATCTCCACACCTGTCGGCGCATTCGGATTCGGGAATACAATTCCTCCGTTTTCTCTGAAATAATCTTCCGTCCTTATATGAAAGTTCTCATCCAGTGCCGGTCTCTCATATGGAATGCGAAACAGGTCTGCCCATACATCATAAAAAGAATATGTGATATCCGGAAAAAGAACCGGCTTCTGTGAATTAAAGAATGTAAGGAAACTCATGGCAAGCACATCATCGGAACCTACTCCCACAAAAACCTGTTCATCCTTCAGCCCGTAATTCTTTGCAATGGCATGTACCAGTTCTCCTGCTGTAGGATCCGGATAAAGTCTCATAGTATCTGTATCCATCTCCCTCAACGCCTTCTCCACTCCAGGTGCCGGCGGATACGGATTCTCGTTGGTATTCAGCTTGATCATATCCGGCTGATTGGGCTGCTCGCCTGGTGTATATGGTATTACTTTACGTATATTTTCTTCCCATCTGCTCATTTATCTGATTCCTTTCATGTTTTTATTGTTTTTCACTTTCGTCAGTATAACATTAATTTCTATTTTCGTAAATCAACTTTTTGCATTTTACTGATTGACAAACCCACTTTGCAAGTTTATAATAGGCGGCAGAAAAGATAAGAAGGATCAAAACGTTGAAGAGAAGAGTACGCTGAGGAACGTTACAGAGAGAAATGTATATCGGTGCAAGCATTTCATCGCTAACCAGCCGAAGACCACCTCTGAGTGACTTTAATACAGTCCGGTGATTCCGTTACCATCGAATGAAGCGGTTCTGATCAGATGATTTATCCATCAGTAATGTATCAGAACAACCGGGGTGGAACCGCGAGTAATGTTATCTCGTCCCCTACAGTATTTAACCGTACTGTAGGGGATTTTTTTATTCTTTCTTTTACCCCTTCGCAGTACAAAAACCTGTTACTGTTCACTCCGTTCTCAACAACACGCTCCGCGGGATATCAACAGTGAACAGCAACTATAACAAATCCATACTAACGTAAAGGAGATAATCATCATGATCGTAACATTAAAAGACGGCTCAAAAAAAGAATACGCTGAGGCAAAATCCGTAATCGACATTGCTTACGACATCAGCGAGGGACTTGCACGTGCTGCCTGTGCAGGAGAAGTAAACGGAGAAGTTGTAGACCTGAGAACAGTTATTGACAGTGACTGCGAATTAAACATCCTGACAGCAAAAGATGAAAAAGGACTTGCAGTTCTCCGCCATACAGCATCCCACGTACTTGCCCAGGCAGTACAGACCTTATTCCCGGATGCAAAGGTTGCTATCGGACCTTCTATTGATACAGGATTCTACTATGATTTCGACTGCCCTCCATTCTCCCGTGATGACCTGGATGCAATCGAAAAAGAAATGAAAAAGATCATCAAAAAAGGCGCTAAGATTGAACGCTTCACAAAATCAAGAGAAGATGCCATCGCATACTTCCAGGAGAAAAATGAACCATACAAGGTAGAACTTATCGAAGATCTTCCTGAAGGCTCCGAAATCTCTTTCTATTCCCAGGGAGACTGGACAGACCTCTGCGCAGGTCCTCACCTTATGAGTGTAAAGGGTGTAAAAGCATTCAAGCTTCTCTCCTCCTCCAGCGCTTACTGGAGAGGCAGCGAAAAGAACGCAATGCTCACACGTATCTACGGAACAGCTTATGCTTCCAAGGATGAGTTAAAAGAACATCTGGAACAGATGGAAGAAGCAAAAAGACGTGACCACAACAAACTTGGCCGTGAGATGAAGATCTTCACAACTGTAGACGTGATCGGTCAGGGACTTCCACTTATCATGCCAAACGGTGTGATCATGATGCAGGAGCTTCAGCGCTGGATTGAAGACGAAGAAACAAAACGCGGATATATCAGAACAAAAACTCCGTTAATGGCAAAGAGCGACCTCTACAAGATTTCCGGACACTGGGATCATTACAAAGAGGGCATGTTCGTTCTCGGCGACGAAGAAACAGACAAAGAAGTATTTGCGCTTCGTCCTATGACATGCCCATTCCAGTACTATGTATACAAAGCAGAACAGCACAGCTATCGTGATCTGCCTCTTCGTTACGGTGAAACATCCACTCTGTTCCGTAATGAGGATTCCGGGGAAATGCATGGTCTGACACGTGTGCGTCAGTTCACGATCTCCGAAGGTCATCTGATCGTAAGACCTGACCAGATGGTAAAAGAATTTAAAGACTGTATCGCACTTGCACAGTACTGTCTGCAGGTTCTTGGTGTAGAGGAGGACGTAACCTATCACCTTTCCAAATGGGATCCTAACAACAGAGAGAAATACATCGGTGATGCAGAAGTGTGGAATCAGACAGAAGCTCATATCCGTCAGATGCTTGAAGAACTGAACATTCCGTTTACAGAGGATGTTGGCGAAGCTGCATTCTACGGACCTAAAGTTGATATCAATGCCAAGAACGTATACGGAAAAGAAGATACTATGATCACGATTCAGTGGGATGCTCTTCTGGCTGAACAGTTCGACATGTATTATATCGATGAAAACGGTGAAAAACAGCGTCCATACATCATTCATCGTACATCCATGGGGTGCTACGAGAGAACACTGGCATGGCTCATTGAGAAATATGCAGGTATGTTCCCGACATGGCTCTGCCCGGAACAGGTTCGTGTGATTCCAATTTCCGAGAAATTCCACGACTATGCTGCCAAAGTTGAAGCTCAGTTAAAAGAAAACGGAATCCGCTGCTCTGTTGACCAGCGTTCCGAAAAGATGGGCTACAAGATCCGTGAAGCACGCCTTGCAAGAGTTCCATACATGCTCATTGTTGGCGCCAAAGAGGAAGAAGAAGGCAAGGTTTCCGTAAGAAGCCGTTACCTTGGTGATGAAGGAATGAAAGACCTTGGTGATTTCCTTGCAGCGATCAAAGAAGAAATCAAGAATAAAACAATCCGCAAAATCGAAGTACAGGAAGAAAATAAATAAAACAGGTATTTTACTTTAACCTGTTCAAATAAGTCCCCACCCACTGCTTTAATTGCATCAGGCAATAAGCAATGGGTGGGGATTTTTCCTGTATGGAATGGTATGTTCAACAGTATTTTCATTGCTACCTGCTCAGCTGTTTTATGTACCTATTTTTCAATAATTTAAGGAGATTGTAGCAGATAAAAAATGAAAAAACAGATACGGATGATTACCTACTTACAAAAATCCTGCTGTTATCCAAAAATTTTACAGATAACAGCAGGATTTCTGTCACAATCATTTATTTTATAGCAATTCCAGAGTTGCACTTCATAGGGTCAGACCACGGAATACAAAGGCATTTCGATTATTACTGCTCGAAATGCCTTTGCGTCTCAACAAACCTTCCCTATTGCTGTTTTGTTTGAATAATATTCCTCTTTAGCAGTCTCCACTGCTTTTTTTCTGCTAAAGACAATATTTTTTTTCTCCATAGTATTCTGGTATATTCTTTGCAAATAATCTTTTTTATCAAACTGATAATAGAATACCATCTCTCCTTCTCCTGGAATTACACACTGCATCTCAGCTACTAATCCCTCTTCATTCGTAAAATACTTTACATAACTGTAATTTTCCAGCTTTGCATTTTCCAATAAATTATACGGTGATATGATTGGCGAGTACAGCATATCATATATCTTCTTAATGTAAGCATCCATGTTTCTTCCTCCTATCAATATTCCTCTTCATCTAAACGCAAATACTCAATTAGTATCTTTTCGACAAATTCCTCTGCAACCGCAAGTTTTTCAAATGCTATATCAAAATCTGATACTTTCCATTCTTCCCGTTTTTTTCCTATTTCACTTCGCAAATAAGTATTAAAATACATAGCCAGCATTGCACCATTATTAGTTGCCTTACTTTTTATCCACGCATATTTCCCATTAAACAATCGGCAATCTGCCAAATTTTTTTCTGATTGATTAATATGAAACTTGGTTATTAGCTGCGGAACCAAAATTTCTCTTATCTGATCATCCAGATTTTTCTTCCTATTAGCAAAATACAGATCAGGTCTTTTAAATGCAGCCGTATCTTTTGTTCTTGTTTGATTATAAATAGCTAATGCCTGCTCATAGTCAATATGCAGCAGCTCCTGTAACTTATCAATACTCTCTTTTTGTTTCCGTTCTTCTTCCTTTTGCTTTTTTATCAGTTCAGTATTTAAATATGTATCTGTAGTTAAAGTCCCTGTTCCTTGTTCTTTTGCCAATCCAAGAGGGATAATATCTGCTCCTGCTCCTGAAGATGCTCCATTAGATGATTCCCCACTGTCATCCGGCAAGTTCTCATCCTGAAGATGCTTAATTACTTCACTCTCCTGCAGCTCTATCTTGTATTTTTCCCAAAGTTCTGCTAATTGCAAGTTGTGATGTGAAACTACATCTGCAATGTTATCATCCGTTTTCTCAACTTCATTCTCAGGGATAACCCTTAAAACTCTACCTATAAACTGCTCATATGGAAGCTCATTTCTAAATGGTCTGAATATAGCAGCCACACTAAGATAAGGATGATCATATCCTTCTCCCAACATTGCAACATGAATAATAACATCTAAACGATGATTTTCTATATCTTGTTTTATTTCATTCTGTACTTCTGGTGTTTGCCTGCTGTGGATAACTTCTGCTCTATATCCTTTTTCTACGTACAACTGCTTAATTTGCTCTGCATGGTCAATACTACATGCAACTGCGATAATTTTATGAGGTACTTTTGAGCCATCTCTTCGTTTATTTTCCAACAACTTCAAGCTTTCTGTAACTACACTTTCAGAGCATTCTCTGGAATATGCTACCGAACGTCTTATCCAATCTTCATCACGCAGACCAAGTGCCAATAACTCTTCAACCGTATACTGCTTTGTTTCATCTTTGTCAATCGTCAGCAATAGTTGTTCCGGTACATACTCAATATTTCTAAGTGATTTCACATACCCTTTTGCCATAGCCTGACTCAGTTTATACTTATAAACTAATTCACCAGCCAATTCTACCCCATCTGTACGTATCGGTGTTCCAGTTAACTTAACGACCTTAGCTTTATCAAAATGATTTATGGTTTCAACCCACGTATTAGCTGTCGAATGATGAGCCTCGTCAATAATTATCATATCAAAATAATCTTTTGGTAAATAGTTTAACGGGGAGCTGTTCAATCTTGCCTGCAATTTATGGATATTCAAAACCACTATGTTAGCTACATCTAATATCTCCCTTTTTATACCACGTTCAAATTCCACCAAAGTCGGTGTTTCATGCACTCTGTTGAATATTTTTCTTTTGTACCAAAAACTTTCTGGGTTCTCCGGATCTAAAGAATCCACAACAGCGTCCTTAATAGTTAACTGTGGTGTAATAATCAATGCTCTTCCTTCGCAAATATGAAACGGCAGTAATCCCATCAACCCCGTTTTTCCAACTCCTGTTGGAAGCACTACAATTGCATGTGTACGTTTTTTATTACGCACAATAAAATGTTCATATACTTTGTAATATCCTTGTATTTGCGGCTCCCTTAATTGATTATTGTCATAAATACAAGGATTTGCCATTTCAAAATAGTGTTCATTATAATCTAATTTTCCCATAAAGTACCTCTTAATATTTCCTATTCCATTAATCCTGCAAAACTCAAAACATAAATACTCTGTTCTATACTTCTGTTAATCAAAGTATGCTTTATATAATTTTGCCAAAGATCACGCACAAATACAAGAGACATTTTACACAAATCTTATAAAATATTCTTGTATTTTTGTCCTTAGCAATGCTGCTTACTGCGAACTTCCTATATTCACATTGACATTCACCGGAAAACACGTACAGATCGATTTCTTCCCGGATCACTTCTGTCCTCTCCCTTGCACATATGATCGTTCCATCATCCTCATATATTTCAAGTTTAAAATACTTCTTATATCCATCCCCTACGGTCGCTTTTTCTCCCTTTAAACTGTTAAGATATTTCGTCATCCGGTCTATTTTTGCCTCTATTTGTTCATGTTCCACACACGCTTTCTGGTCTGAATAATAAATATGAAAATATCTTTCTTTTTCATCTGATATATAGAGTTTTTTCTTTATTGTCTTTCCAAATGTCTTGTACTTTTGTATTTACGAATGTTCTCAAATTCTCCTTTGTTTTCCAGGATCATCCGCCTGATAGATTCACCCATCCCCTTTACCATGATCACAAAATCATACCCGCATTCATCCATATACTGGATGTTTTCCCTGCCAAAATATCCCCTGTCCAGGATAAATCCGACCTTCTTATATCCGTATCCTTCTGCTTTTTTTAACATATACCGGAGCTGGGAAATATCTACGATACTTCCAGGATACTGCTCATAAAACAACGGTTCTTTATTATATGTATCATACGCAATGGAATAGTTAAAGACCGGCAGTCCACGGTCATCTTTCGGATGTCCAGACTCAACAAATCTCATATCCCCGGCTTGACAGTTCTTATTGGTCGAATCGTAAGATATATATATTTTCTCCCGGTGATCCCTGTTTTCGTTCCACGCCGCAACTGGCTGTTTGCCAAAAGCATACGAGGTGCAGATGCCAGTGCCCTTGTCTATAGTATTACAGAAACGGCACTTCTGAACCATCTGAAACCATACGCATATCTGACTTATATATTGGATGAACTCAGAAAAATGGGAGCTTTTCCTAAAGAGGAAGAATTAAAGAAACTGCTTCCATGGTCAGAGGATCTTCCGGAATACTGCCGTACTAAACTGAAAAAATAATACTAAGCCATCTGATAGAGAATCTGGCAGACAGCCAGGAACAGTATCAGATGGCTTTTATAAAATGTCAATATACAGATGATTATCTACTTACTCTTCAACTATAGCTTCATTCCTCTCTCTTATCTTCGTAATATGCACAGGAGCATATTATTTACATAAATAGTCTGCATATTCCTTAATTTCCAGCCCGAAATAGCCCTAAAAGCATCTCAGGCTGGAAATTTACGTGTTATTGGCACCTTGAATCTGTGCTTCCGTCATACACATATCTTGTTCTTTCGCAAATTTAAGAGCTGCCTTTAACCCTTTGGTTTTTTCTCCTTTCAAACCTTCGAATGCTACTTTTACATCTATCATGTAGCAGTATTCTAAAAATCTTTTCAATGTCTTTTCCTTCTGGCTGTTCTTAAATAATAATTCCCGTACAGACATCATATCTTCATGATAGAGAAGAATAATGATATCTCCATACCTGACTGCAAAATAGTATTCCGTTAACATTTGGTCACACCTCTTCAGATTTACTGTGCAGATTTTCTCTTTTCTCCTCTGCCGTATGTGCCTTTCCGAATGGCTTTAGCGCCACTGCCATTCCATGTTTGTATTGACAATAATCAAGATAATAATGCTTATGATACTGAATTAGCCTTTTCAGATAATCCTGCATGAAAAGGACTGACTTTTTATACCCTTCAAACACATCTTGATGTTCTCCCCACGCTTCTGCATCGTCAAGGTCAAAAAATGGAAGTTTAAACTGCTCCATAAAATATTCTATATCATCATATTTAAAATTACTATATGTAATTTTTAACTTCGGTAGCCCTGTAGTTCACCACATTCTTGGCAAAATACGCAATGTCTGTGGAATTCTTTAGTAACGAAAACAAGTCCTCAATTGCCTGCTCACTCTGTGCCATCGCCTCATACAGCCAACCATTACGAATTTTGTTATTCACAACATCTTCGTCTTGGGTTATTTCTTCCGGTAAAATATCTGTGTAAAACTCATCAGCAGTTAAAATAATCTTCCTGATAGATTTTGCCGACACAATACGCCACATGAGATATTGATTGGACAAGAATGTTCCCATCTGTGATTTTCCAGCTTTATATCTTGCTTCATCTGTTAAAACATTTGACATATCCAAGTCACCTCATTCCACCAGTAAATCATTTATTGTATTTCCGTATGGCATCATTCTATATTTCCACACACTGTCAACCATCGGTCACCTATATAAAGCTGTCTATCATCCGCCACGCAGAGGTTGTTGACTTGGATGACTACCGCACATATCTTTAATCCCAACTACCTATCTAATGAAAAATTATATCCCATTACTTGAATAAGACCTTCTTGAATTTTTCTTTCATCAATACCCAATGCTTTTAATCTCATTGCGTACAAAAGAGTTTCAATTATTGCAAATCCAAAAATATGCCACTTATCAAACTGAATATCTAAATTTCCATGTGCCATGTCATTTCTAAGTGTATTCATCTTTGATGCAACATCTTCCAGCGGAGTAATTTCATCGACTGGAACATTATATCCTTTTCCTAATTCATAAATCAGAAACGGTTTCATTATTGTTTCGCAATCTTTTATCACAGACAATAATCTATCTGAAAGGCTATTTTCATCAGCTGCAACTCTTTTCCGGAAAGTAGACAGATACTTCTTCACCTTGCCTGTTTTTTGTTCAATCAGTCCATCCAATGCTTCCAACGCAGTTTTTTTCGCTTCCAAGTATTTATCAGAACGTACATCCAGTTCCGGATAAAGATTTGCATATTCTCTTTCAAAAGCTACAAAATCAAATAACATCCTATCTGGTCCGAATTTGTTTACTTTATCAAGATTATCCGGCAAGTGATCAATATATATTATTCCTTCAAGAAAAGACTTCACCAATCCGGCAAATTGTTCTCCTATGCAATCATAAGTCAACACCCTCTGTTTCATTTTCTTATTTGTTTCTTTTTCCTTATGATGTCTCAGATCATAGTATCTTCCAAATTTATTTCGGAGATTTTTTTCATTTATATCAAATATTTCAATACTGTCAAATACAATATTATTTCTTCTAGTAATGTATCTAAATGTCTGAAACACCGAAGTATATATTTCTTTAACAAACTCCAACGATACCTCATTTCCAAATGTTACAACTATTTCACTTGAACTATGAAGTGGTGTCACGGAAAAAGACTGATTGACAGTATATTGAGCACTAAAAACAACTTCTGTTCCTTTCCACTCTATTTTTCCAAGTGGAACTTCAATGATTTTATTTACGCATACTGTCGATAAAATGTTGTCTTTTTTTGTATAATCTATCGAATAGGCTCTTTCGGGTGGATAGAATAAATCAATGTCTACTCCTCTTATTTTTATTCCTCTAATTGTTGTTTCTTTCATATGATACTTTTGTTTACCATCTTCTGTGTAGAACTGGTAATACAGTGAATCATATTCATAGATTGAATATACATTGAACGAAAGAAATCCTTCCTCATCCGAATATTGCTCGGATACTTCAAAAACAACCTTCTTACGATTTGCAGTGATTCCATTCAGTTCGATGTCTTTAATCGTATTTCCACGTTCAAAAGGAGCAAAAAATTCCTGTAAAGACTGTGAACTAAACTCATCTGGATATAACGCTAATCTTTCACCCGAAAAAGAAAAGGGGTATTTCTTGTCCTCAAATGTAACAAATCCCTTCATACTTTCCATAAGTTATCCCCCCATTCCTCTTAAAAAACATTGTACATTTATCGTTCAATTCTGTTTCTATCTTATCACATCCCCCTTAATTTGTACATTAACTTTATTCTAGTAAATCGTTACTATCTATATATCCGATTTCAAATGAAGCACAGGTGCTCCCTGCGCTCCATTTTCTACCTATAAAAAATTACACCCTCAAATAAACCTCGTCTCCCACACATCAACCCCGCTATCCTGGAACACCTCGTGAAGTCTCCTGCTTAACATCTGGCGTGTGACACCCTTTTTCATAATCACCTGAAGGAAACCACCGCCGCCAGCTCCTGAGATGAAACGGCCATCAATCAGATCTTCAATGGAAACAAATATCTGGTCGATACAGGTGTTTGTGGAGCCTTTATCCAGCTGCTTTGACAACTCCCAATGTGTGTTCAGAAGCTCTGCAAACCCGTCAATATTTCCGCACTGCAGCTCAAACTTCATCAGGACTGCTGTCTTTTCCATTTCGGCAAGTGCCTCCAGGGATTCCCTGCGGCTGCCGATATAATTGCCGACCACATCCCGGAGCAGGTTTCGGGCCAGACGTCTCTGTCCTGTATAAATCAACGCAAAACGCTCCTCAAGCTCCTGCAGAGTTTCCGACTCCAGTTCCACATGCTCCACCTGGATTTTCTGATCGATTCCCGGCTTGGTGGTGATGAACTTGATTCCCGGAGTGACACCGCCGACCTGATCCTGCCAGCCGCCTCCGGTACTCATGATCTGCTCCATGCAGAGCACGATATCATACAAGTCATCATCGGACACTTCCTGTCCGAAAAATTCAAAGATCGCTTTTACACAGGCTCCGGACAAAATACTGCTGGTTCCAAGACCTGATCCCTTTGGAACCCCAACAACCTGAAAATTCCCGGTGCCTGACCCCGTCTATTCCTTTAACTCCGGCTGTCTATCATCCGCCACGCAGAGGCTGTTGACTTGGATGACTACCGCACAGGTTGTGCGGCGTTTTTATAAAACTTTTAGGCTTTCTTTATGAAAAATTCCCGGTGCCTGACCCCGTCTATTCCTCGGAAGGTAAACAAAATGGGGTGGCTCCGTTAGTCCGGACAGGTGGCTCTCGCCGCACCGTAATATTCATGATGTATTTTTGATAAATTCATTTTATGTCACACTCCATTTCTTTTATTTCCGTCATAAACTATATAGCGATATTCAAAAAAACCGTGTGGACTTCTGGAGTTCAGTTTGTCCACACGGCCGATCTTATTTCAATTTTTCGAGAATCTCGTCCGCACTCATGCCGCTGGCCAGTAGCTTCTTCAGCACTGCTTCGGCTTCAGCCTTCTTAGCTTCTTCAGCGGCCTTAGCATCCGCCTTTGCCTTCTTCGATTCCAGGGATGCCACTTCTTTTTCGGTCTTCTTTAGAGCAGCCTTCTTCTCTTTCAGGTCAGCCTTCAGAGCGTCAATATTAGCGGTGATGGATGCGATCTCAGCAGTCAGGGAAGTGATAGATTCCTGCTTCTCCGCGATCTGGGATGCGTAGTCTTTGGTGATATTGGTTTTAGGACGGTTTTTGCTACCTTTCGTTCTGGGCATGGTGATAACCTCTTTTCTTTTTAATCAAAATTGTTCTAAAAATCCGGGATAACCACATTCAATCTTAATCGAACTATACTCTTTCTTCATATCGTATTCTTGAATATATTCATTTCTCATCGAATCAATATATTGAATTCCAAAATGAAGTCCTTCTTTTAGTTCATCTTCGTCAACCATGAAAAACAAGTCGATAGATTCTCCCACCGCAATAACATTATTAAATGCTAATCCGCCAAAATTGGCACCCGTATGAACTACTAACGTATTTGCAAAACCATTTCCTATGTTTTTTATGTTTACATTAACTTGCAACTGTTTCTTCTTGTCCTCTTTACTTTTACCTAAAGAAAAGCCGCGGGTTGCTTTTCCACCAGACGCCATTGTAACATTTAGGAACGGCTGAATTGCTGCCTTTTCCTTCTGCTCATCCGACTCCTTATAATAGCGAATAGTATAAAACACACCAATAAAAGCAAGTGTTCCGGAAATCATTCCACCAATAATCCCGCCCCAATATGAAGCTAAAGATCCAATCCACGTTGAGTCTATCGTGTCATTTATAGCTAGTTTTGCAATGGATATCCGTATCAGTGCTTCTACCACCAACGTTAGTAGGACTGAAATGGCAATAAATGCGATTAAAACCACACAATGTGTCTAATAATTTATTTTATTTTTACTTGTCTTTTTGAGGATTATATGGTAAACCAAAGCGTTTAAATGTTACCTTCACAATATACCCTCCATTCAAATACCGTTCTCACACTTAGCCGCTATTTCAGCGTTGCCTACTGCTCACCACGAAGAGGTGTGTGATTATTACGAGCAGCGTAGGGAGCTACCACTCCCAGTATATCACAATTTCAACCCTTTTTACAGACGTTTTCTCGCCTTCATCACCGCACAATACATCAATCCGCCTAGCACTCCGCCGACTGTGTTATAGAAGATATCTGATAGCTGAAATGTACCCAAGCGAAGCAATAATTGTAGCATCTCAATGCTTATCGAAAAGATAAATGCTATCTTCCCGCTATACCACAGTATCTTCTTCCAACTGTTTCCTATCTTCTTTCCGAACGTCCACATCGCTACAGCTGAAAACGGCACCATCATAATTACGTTCTCGATGCACTCGGTGGTCAGCTTCTGTTCGCCATTCACAGTCTCCCAGATGCCCCAGCCACCCATGACATCGGATAAAGGATTCATCCAAAGATTGCGGTTTAACAGGGTTCGGAACAGAATAAGTGAAGTCACAAAGGCCAGGAAGAACAGTTTCCGAAAGAATACACTCTCCTTAAACTTCTGATACCATGTCACTATGGCATTCTTCCAGCCCTTGCCAGCATGTATTGGCTCATACGCATACAAGTAGAAAAACATAGCTAGGAGGGAAAGTAGAAGCGAAAACCCAAACGGCTCATACAGAGCAGTCAGGATGTTTGTGATAATCTTCCCGAGTAAATCAATCGTTTCTTTCATCGCTGTTTACAGATCACTGAACAGGTCGGCCTTATACACGCCGTTCTCCAGCATCTCCTTGAAACTGCCCTTTACTGCTGCGACATCTTCATGATAGGTCATTCCGTACCAGGTATCGTTCGTTTTCAGAACCTTCACAGCCATCTTGCCCCGCTCCAGCAGTTCACCGATGAAGATAGGAATCAGATATTCTGCTTTTAGAGGGTTGCACGGTACTTCTTTCTCAAAGAACTCCTTGAAGCCCTCCTCCAGCACATCCAAGAAATCTGGTGTCAATCCCCACATGTTCATAGAAACCAGAGAATTTACATCAACAGCCACACCGTCTGCTTCTGCTCCATCTGTGGTCTTCACGATGTTCTTGGTCTCCACAACCTCAGTCAAGTTTCCATTCTCATCCATCTTGCAGATACCACGAGTCACACCACCGTTATCTGACAGAGTGTTCTTCAGAACGAAACCAGCCATGCAAGACTTGCCGCCATTCACCAGATACTCATGTACGGCTTTGAAACCTTCCTTGCCGTAGTAATCGTCTGCATTGATGACGATAAACGGAGTCTTGATGACCTTCTTCGCTGCAAGCACAGCCTGACCGGTTCCCCACGGCTTTGTCCGGCCTTCCGGCAGAGTTCCCGGGATATCATTGATATCTTGGAAAGCATAGTCAACAGTTACATTATGAGAAGAGCAAATGAAGGCAATGCGATCACCGATGACCTCTTTGAATTCCTTCTCAATATCCTTACGGATAATAAATACCACATGATTGAAACCAGCCTCAATCGCATCATGGATTGAGTAGTCCATGATGATATGTCCAGCATCATCCACTGGCTCCAACTGCTTAATTCCTGTTCCAAAACGGCTACCGATACCAGCAGCCATGATAAGTAATGTTGTTTTCATTGCTATTCCTCCTCATTTATTATCGTTGCTAAATACATTCTTTTCCCCATGCCACTTTAATCCTTAATGCTTAAGTTCTATCTGGTTCCATCTGCCAGTTATTCTCTCAGTGTACTTCTTTATTACAATCTTCTCATATTCTTTGAAATTATTTTAGCGTGAATATTATATAACTGTTCTTCATTATTAAAACTATTGCAAAATAATTATGATTTCCATATTTCCACTGTTCAGATTCAGAACGCCACATATCTACAATATATCAATATAGAAAACCATATCTTAAAACAAGCAACTAAAATTATATTTTTCACTTTTTCTCAGGAGTTAAGTTTTAATGCCTTATCATGATTTTTAGCCTTTGTTTTACAGGGGACAAAGCTCTTCTAATTTTTTCAAGCCTCTTCATTGATCCGTATTTTTTTAAACAATACTCGAATCCTTTTTCAGCAATCAGCCTTTGAAAATCTTCATAGTGAACTGGTTTAGGTGAGGGACTATTTAAATTTTTCTGATTAATATCATTTAACGAGCATTCGATTATATCAAATTCATTTTTTACTGTTTCAAATATTTTCTTTCCCTTTTCGGAATTTATGATAACAGATGATACACCCAATTTATCTTCAAATGTCTCATTTGCATTTTTGATATTCCAAAAGTCTCCAATTGTTATGTCTCCCTGTCGTTCCATGCTTGAGAATTTACATGAATAACAAGAATCTCTTAATATATAATTATTGGTAAATAAACGATAAAAATTATCTACCCATATAGGAGCATGGTATATTCGTCCATTTTCAAATTTAATATATAATTCTTGATTTCTCCAACCATACGCTTTCTCTCGAAATTTTAGTTCTGTTATTTGAGAGGAATACAGCTTTTCTTTTCCCTTTAAAAATGCGTTTAATAATTCACTACTTGGTACACCATGACAAATTAAATCCAACGTATATAAATTATCATATTCTTTTCTCAAATATTTCTTCAAACCAGCTACCTCACATGGCGTACCTGTAAACAACACCTCTTTTCCTTCCTTCAGATCTTTCTGTACCATACAAAAAATCGAATGTTTATCACTTTGTACATATTTAGAGCCTTGAAATTTCCGAGCATCTTCAATCGTTGTCGCTCTTCCATGTTTTACTTGAAAATCATTGTTCATCTCCACGCCATACACAACGCCATCATTGTTCAAAATATATTTTGCAACTTCTACAAATACTCCACCTGAACTACTTTTTGCTCGTTCATGCTCATCTTTATTTTTTACTCCATAAGCTATTTTTTCAAACTTTTTATTCTTTTCTTTATCTTTTAATGGACAAACCTTTTCGCATAATCCGCAATTAACGCATGAATCTTTTCTAATTTCAGGATACAAATATCCCTTTTCATCATGTTTCATATAAATTGCATGTTTAGGACAAATATTCAAACATGCTGAACATCCACAACAGTCCTCTTTATTTATATATAACTTTTCCATCTTATTTTCCTTTCATATTTCTCAATCTTATAAGTATCGTTCTAAAATTGTCTCTTGCAAATATAATATGAAAAATACAAATAAAAACTAAACTATAAGTTCCAACACAGATTGCGTAAAAAAACCATGTAATAAGACTTGTTGGCGTAAACTTTATTAGCATTGGTGCCGTAACATATATTACTATAATCATTAAAATTGCAGTACAAATATTTAACAAAGTACTTTTTCTAGTCATATGTGTTACCATTTTGGGTATAAAAAAGTACAAATCAATACAACGATATAAATTAGATAAGCAGGAAGCTAACATGATTCCAGCTAATCCCCATTTTATTCCAAAGCAAATACCTCCTATCAATAAAATAGCTGCTTGAACCGTACTTTGAACTCTTGTTTCCTTATATAACCCCGCCGCTATCACCAACATTCCTTGAGGTGTTTTTAGATTGTATAAGATTCCATTAGCTACAAATAAAATAGCAAGTGTAAGATTTGTATATTGAATATCATCAACTCCACTTGTATAGACCCCTACAAACGGTAGGATTGTAACTAATGTAATAGAATATATAACGCTAACCATAAAATAATAAAGATATTCGAAATCACTATATGCCTTTTGAAATGCTGTCTTATCTTTCTTAACAATTAATTCCCCAAAACCTGCTGAGACACCCGTAGAAAATACAGACATTACTCCATTAATCCCAGCCATCACCATATTATAAACTGAATAAACACTTACCATTTTAAGAGATGAAAAAATGGTTGTCATAACTGCTGGAGATGCATTTTGTACAGTTTGAACTATCTGTAAATATAACGCACTCCATCTCTTATCCATCGCACCATAATCAGGTTCCACGTCATAACATATAAAGTGGTAATTAGTTTTAACATACACATACAATATTAATGTTCTCACAAATATTGATAACAATGCAATAATTCTCAGCAAGACAATATTAATATGCATTATTGATAAGGCCACGACAATGATAGTATTTAAAACTGTATACACAATCGAAGCCAATGAAATTACATATGTCCTTTGATCAGCAGTAAGCAATGCTCTGTATTTTGCCAAAGTAAAAAATTCTAACGAGCCATTAACTCCCAACACAAGAACTAAAACGAAAATACTAGTTTGATCTAAAACAGTTGAATCTGTAATAAAAGGATAACATATAGCCAGGATTACAACCAAACCTACAAAAATGAATCCTGATTTCACATAAAAGTGCTTCGCAGCAACTACTATCCGGTTGATCCTATTGTAGTCTTTCTCTGCGATAGGTTTGTACAAAGAATAAACCGCTGCACTTGACAACCCAGCCTCTACTAGATTGAAGTAACTAATAAACTGTAGAATAGATGATATCAAGCCATTAATTTCAGATCCATATGCTGTCAACATAAATCTAGGCGTTATAAACCCTGCAATCATTGTTACGACCTGTAATAATGCTGTCGTAACCGAATTCAACATAAATTTTTTTGAGCGTCCCATATTTTACCTTGCCTTTATTCCTAACATTCCCATAATATAGTATATTTTTTGTTTAATTCCGTTTTCCCCAACTACTTTTAATTTGTTATAATAAACCTTTACTTCACTTTTCATTCCGTATTCATTTGCCAATCGGAGATAAAAACGATTAAAGTGTACAAATACTTTTCGAGTGTATATATTCTGATCATTGACATCACATATATTCTTTACAAGATCATATAATGTATTTTCATGTTCTTGAAATCTTCGGATTGTTTTTTCATAATTATTATTATCTTTATTAGAATGACTGTTTTTATGTAGAATATACTTATATAATGTTTTATCAATGTATCCAATTTTTTTTTCATGATATGCTACTGGCAATAAAATCTGATAATTCTGCCCAATTCGGCTCTCATTTATATGTCTACTTGGCACATACTTAAAAAATATATCTGTTCTCATAATATAGATACCCGGACAAAATACAACATTTTTACTGAATAATAAATCTTCAAAAAAATTATCTTTTTCAGGTTTAATTCTTTGTAAACGCTTTATAACATTTCCACTCTCATCTACATAATCAGCCCAAGACATTGCCAATGGAATATCTGGATGTTGTTCCATGTATTTCACCTTTTCGCTAATATTGTTTCGATACAATTCGTCATCTGAATCTGGCCAAATAAAGTATTTTCCTTGAATATATGGAAAGCCCAAATTCATAGCCTTTGCTTGTCCACCATTCTCCTGCTTTAAATACACAAAACGAATGTTTCTTTCTTCAAATTTCTCCTTATACTTATAGACAATATTTTCAGTTCTATCAGTTGAGCCATCATTAATAAAAATCACTTCATAATTTTCATAATCCTGTTCCAAAATTGAGATAAAAAATGCATCTAAATATTTTTCAGAATTATATGACGGAGTAATAATACTCACTAACGGTTCCACTTTAACACCTCCACTCAAATCTAAAACTTCCATTTAATAGTTCTTTTACTGACCATATAAGAAGAATCCGCTACTTTTATATTTGAAACCAACAGGATAATAATAATCAAAACAATTAGCTGGCATGGATAATATAATGTATTTCCAGTAAAACTATAAACTCCAAACAAAATAATCCAATAAATCAAAAGTATATTCCAAAAAACAGGCTTTTCTTTAACTGCAGATATTGTCTTAAACAGCATCAAGATAATAAGTAATGTCATTAATAGAAAACCAACGATTCCAGTTTCTGCCAAAAGCTGAATGTATACATTGTGTGCCTGATAATTCCAACGTTCTCCATAATATCGAAATCCTCGATAAAAGGCATAATCATTAAACGATAAAAATCCTTTTCCAAACAATGGGTTTTGCCGAAACATTTCCATTGCATAATTCCAAAACACTTCTCTACCGGAAAGTACGTCTCCTTCACTATTCACAATGCGATTGATGATTAAAGACGCACCAGGAACCAGTACATATGCACCTATAATAAATATAGTAATTCCTAAACCAACACCTGCCAATTTTATAAATTTATTGTTTTTGGAAAAAAGTATAACATAAATTAGCAAAACTGCTATTGGTATAATAAAAAGCGTCCTTTTTCCCGTCATCATTAACGCTACCATTACAATAAGACTCTGAATAATATATTTATGTGATTTATGACAGATATATTCTGCAAAAATCATCCCTAGTCCTAAATTGCAGATAAATGCCGCATATGCCTTTTCAAAAGCGAGACCTGCGATTGCTCCGCCTGATGTAAGCGCACGCATAGTTTCATCTCCGAATGACGCAAATCCAAACAATCTATGAAAAATATCCGGCGATGCCGCTTCTAAAAACATAGAAAAAATAAATATCCAAAATAAAGCCCTGAAGATTTTCAATAAATAGCGATAAAATATTTCTGAAAACCTAAAAAGGACAATACTTATGCCCGAAATAAAGTATATACTATAATCTATAGATCCATCAGAACTAGAAAACCAAATGCAACCGACAAGTAGAATTGAAACAAATGCAACATATAGACCTATAAACTTATTCATTTTTACTGTATAATCTTTTTTTTGAAACGAACAACACAAAACACAAAACGATTATGAAGAGCGATAGGTGTTTTGTGTACATCATCAACTTGTTATTGGTAGAAAAAATAACCAGATTAATAAGTAAAGCAATTATTATTTCTAATGTTTTAGTACCAGTTAAATTAGAATGACCTTCCATCTTCATTCAAAACCCTCTCAAAATACTGCTTTGTTTTTTATATATTGTTTTCTGATCTGATCATCGGCAAAATTAAAATCTCTACTAACATTTAATCTACAATCCTCTAATGTTTTCACCTTACATTCATCTAACCCTGTTAAACATAACAAAGATTCGACTCTATCATTAGGCTTAAAATCTTTTTGTAATGCTTCCACATAAAAATCTTTATGAAAAATAACAGAGAAGGCTGTTCCATGGAATGAATTAGTCACAACATAGTCAGCATATTTTATATATCCCAAAAACTCTTCTACTGATGCCGAATACACTCCTTTTATATCCGGAGTTTTCATTTGATCTACTACATCAAAATTCAACGCCACAATTTTTCTGCCCGTTAATTTAGATAATTTTCTTGCAAAGTCAAAAATCAAATTCGATGTATTCAATTTGTAAATTAATATATAATTCTTAAGTTTAGGTTTCTTTGCAAGTTTTTCCCATTCTTCTGCGGTCAATAAAAAGACTGGATCCACAGATAATTCCGAATCTTTTCCGGTTAGTTTTTTTACAATCTGTTGTCCTGCATTTTCACGGATAGATAATTCAGAAAAAGTTGATAGCAAACTTTTATAATCATTTACATAGCTGTCTGGAATCTCTTTCATACCAAACGAAGCAGCATAGGAAAGTTTGTTATCACAATTTTTTACAAATTGTAAAAAATATGTTTTATCGAAATCTGTACATGCAAAATTGAAAACCTAGATCGCTTCCTGTTATAAACTTATCGTAGCGAAGATTCGCCTTATCTATAATTAAACTTATCAATTAAACTTCTGTTACTTTATTCGGACTATTTTGATTACAAAAATCTAGTAAAATTCTTCTTTTTTTCTTATATGTGTTTTTAAAATTCAACATTCCTCTAATAATCTGTTTTACAGACTTGTCCTTTATTGTGAATGTTTTATAAAAATTTTCCATATGTTCACATCGATAATCTATAACCTCTGCATCATAGTTAGAAACATTTAAAAATTTCTGTAATGCATATGTTTGCAAAACTGCCCCATAATTAATTGCTCTGTGAAACGTAATAATTCCTATTCTCATAAATATCCCTCTATAAATCAATTTATTTTAGATAGTATCTCAAAAACTCGTATAAATTTCCATTTAAGCGAATAATATACAACAATATTTTTCAAATTTGTCGGCTGATATAAGTCAATAACACTCATTATCTCCTGATCATTCAAAAGTATTCTATAAAAGTCTTTAGCATTTCTCGTTTTAGAAATCTTATTTATATTGAATCTCAAGGTAAAAAAAGTCCGATTAATTATTCTTCGTTTCAAATTATAGTCTTTCAAAACATCTCCAAACAGTATGCAAACTTCATTATATAAATTTACAATTTTTTTTAAGACGGATACATCAATTCGATGCGTAAACGAAGTGTCATTAACACGGTATAAATATACAGCTTCAGTGCAAAAGGCTATTTTTTTAGCATGTGTCATAAACATCAGCTTAAATAACAAATCTTCAGAATAAACATCTCGTTCGGAAAAAAAATTGTATACCCTCATTTTCAATTATATCTCTTTTGAAAATGCTATCCCATACCGCAATACATCCAGAGTATCCATCTTTCTCTTCGTAAGAAATCATATCAGCCATTGCAGCCTTAATTTCTTTGCAGCCAATTAAAACTTTATCATTTAGTGGATGTTCCTTTATGATCTTTCCATCATGCATATCAACTATTCTACAAGAAACCATATCTGCATTTGTTTCAATCGCTCTTTGATACAGTTTTTCAAGCATATTCTCCTTATACTGATCATCCGAATCTAAGAATGCAATATATTCACCTGTAGATTTTTTTATACCAAAATTTCTTTCTAAACCTTGCCCCACATTTTTATTAGTATATAATTGAATCCTATTATCTCTTTTTTTATATTTTTCACATATCAGAAAAGAATTATCTGTTGAACCATCATCGATTAATAATAGTTCAATATCTCGCAACGTTTGATTCAATACGGACTCAATACATTGCTCCAGATAAAGTTCCGCATTATATATTGGTACAATTACACTAATTTTTGGTCTCATTCATCATTCCCCATACACTATCACAAATTCTAGTTTCTTTTAATGTCATCATATTCTTCTTTTTAATTTGATTCTGGTATCAAATAATTATTTTGTATTCTTCTCGTCACTTGATGTAATTAAATAATCATAAAAGTTATGTCCGTGTTTAATATCAGCATCTGATTTATATGTCAACTTATGAATACCTGTAAGTTTTTTGATCCAATTCCATTTCTCTTCTGAATAATCATCAGCTAAAACCTTAACAAGATACTCGCTATAATCACTGTTCATATATGGAATTTCTTTCTCAACTTCCGGATTGCTCTTTACCACCAAAGTGATAATCAAATTCGGCAGCAGATACTCAATTACATGTTCGTTTTTAAGCCAATATGCGAAAGCAACATTTCTTATTTCTCGAATTGTTTTGTTTCCCTTTTTTGCATGAAGAAACCATGCAGGATATAGCACAGGGTTATCTATCAATAGCAGTGAATTTCGTACTGCAAAAAAATCGCTATTTAAAATCATATCTGGAATAGGATCTGTAAGATACACCGTGGAATCAATCCATGTTCCACCATAATGCTCCAGTAATGCGAACTCTATTAGATTCGCATATCTCGCTATCGGAATCTGTCCAGTATCCTTTTTCTTTTCAATGTAATCTGGCAATCTAATGTAATCTGCAAGATTTTGATCGTTCAGCAAGATGATTTTTTGATTGGAATGTTTACATACAGATTCATAGCACTTCTGAACAATGATCGGTGCCTGTTCAATACCTTTGTTCCAATAAATCCAGATTGGATTCTCTACATCATTTTGGGGAAAGCTAAGTCCATAAACATCTGTGTCTTTATACTTTAAATATGGTTTTATCTTGGAAGAAGCATGTTCCTTCCACAATACCTTCCGCACCTCATAATCCTTGACAAGATGCAATTTGATAAACATAAATGCCCCTCGTTTGACGGCATTCACAATTCCATATCTTTGAATAAATCCTTTCATGCCAATATTTTGATAGTAGTCATTCAGCATAATAATTTAATTGTCTCCCTTTATCTTGCAGAAACTACTATTCAAAAGGCTCATAGATTCCGCACCAGATAATGGTAAACTGTTTCCTCCTTATCAATTGATGGTTCTAATTTATAGGTTAGTTTATGTATCCCGGTAAGCCGCTTAATCCAATTAAATTTTTCCTCTGTAAATTTATCTCCTAATACTCTAACCAGATATTCGCTGTAGTCACTATTCAAATAAGGCATCATTTTCTCAACCTCTGGTGATGACCTCATTATTTGTGTAATTACAATATTTGAAAACAGATATTCTGGTACATGATTATTTCGTTTCCAGTAGGCAAATAGAACATTACGAATCTCACAAATCGTTCTATTATGTTGCTTGGCGTGGATGAACCAGACCGGATACAATACGGGATTATCAATTTCGCCGAGTGAATTGTGAAACACAAAAAAATCACTATTTAATATTTCCTGTGGAATTTCATCTGTTAGCAGTATTGTTGCATCCATCCATGTCCCACCATAATGCTCCAATAATGCTACACGCATCAAGTCTGTATAAATCGCTAATGGAAGGACTCCGCTTTTTAATTTCTCATTCAGATAATCCGGCATATTTATATAGTTCTGCACATTGTTTTCTGTAAGCAAAACAACTTGTCTGCCGGCATATTTTTTTACAGATTGATAGCAAGTCCTTACTATCTCAGGTGCCTTCTCCAACCCTGTATTCCAGAATAACCAAATGGGTTCATCTACTTTGGTTTCTGGGAACGTCAGCTTTTCAGGAGCGATATCTCTGAACTTCAGATATTTTTTACAAACCGCTGTGCCACCCCCCGATTGCCAAAGCAGTTTTCTCAGCTCATAATCTTTGACAATATGAAGTGGGTTACGAAGAAACTTGTTCCGCATTCTTTTCTCCTCGATAAATTTTCATCAGTTTTATATAGTAGCTCTCTGTCGTTTCATAATTCACCTGACTACAATTCTTTGTATATCTTTCCAATACATCTTGCGTTTGAAGAACTTTCTTTATCGCCTTCATTAGTTCTTCCACATTTCCTGCTTCAAACAGTTCTCCGGTTTTACCAGGCTCAATTAATTCAGGGATACCTCCCATTTTAGATCCAACAACAGGCGTACCCAAAAGTACCGACTCCATAACAGAGTACGGGCAGTTTTCATACCATTCAGACGGGCAGACACTGATTGCTGCCTCAGCAATAATGCGATAAAGTTCTTCTCCAGTCTTAAATCCCAGATACTTCACATTTGGAATATCCTTCATTTTATCAGCCGACGGACCATAGCCAATAAACACAAATTCGGTATTGGGCATCTTTTTGGCTACTTCAAGCAAAGTATCCGTTCCTTTGTCTCGCGAAAGATGGCCAAACTCTAATACATAACCCTTTTTTTGAATGTTATCCAAGTGCGGCATCTCTTTTTTGAAATTATGCAACCCGATGGTTTTATCACGGAATCTTTTCTGCGTGTCTAGTTTTGATTTAAGAAAAAAGCTACAGCAAATATAGGCATCTACATATGAGTATGCTTTGCTATATTTCCACATATATCCATCCAACGTTCCAAGGAGACTTTTTGCTCTGGAATTTTTCAAACATTTAGTTTGAAGGCAATGAATATAATGACCATCCAGGCATCGTTCACATGGCTTCATGTTCACATCGAACATTCCATGGCTGGGGCAAACAAGCTGATAGTCATGTGTCGTGTAAACAATCTTACATTCTTTCTTTGTTTCTTTACGCCATTTGTTAGTTTCCAGAATAATAGAAGGGGTCAGATGATACTGTATATTGTTGAGATGCACTACATCTGGCTGAAAATCATCTAAAACTGCACGAATTTTTTTGCGTGCTTCTCTTGAATAGATAATGCGAAAAGGTGCATTTAAATTTGCCTTTATTCCTTGAGAAAAATCCATATTCGTTACATATGAACCGATTCGATTTCCTACTGTATTTTTTTCATTTTCAAGACCAAAGTACTGGACTTCGTGTCCATGTTCTTCTAACATTTTTCCCACATCGAATGTGTACGTTTCCGCTCCACCCTTGGGAAATATAAATTTATTCACAAGTAAAATTCGCATATCCTAACTTCCTTTTTCGTACTGTATTTATGTTCTATTTCACTACCTCTGTTCAGATGGAGCACTTCCAATGTGTTATTCATAAACCAGAGTGCTCCATACAAACGCAGGTAGTGATACTGAAAGTTCTTATGATAAAATCATCTGCTGTTACTGAACCTAGGTAGCGAGATAAAAATCGCTCTCGCAGCTCTATCCATCTCTCAAAAAGTGCCGTAAATACGCTATTTTTCCGGCGTTTTCACTATGTACATCTCACTACCTGCGTTCGGTTAGAGGAGATTATTTCTCCTATACAGTTTCATCGTTTCATTTATAACAGCATCCCAGTTGTATTTTTTGCAGATAAAGTCAGCTGCCTGCGCTTTCATCTCCTTAACTTTTTCTGGATAATCACAGGCATCTTGTAATTTTTCTCTAAGTTCATTCACATCCGATTTTTTGAAAATCAATGCCTTATCTTCCACAACCTCAGCGCACTCTGGAATATCAGAAACCAAACAGCAATTGCCATAACTCATAGCTTCTAGCAGGCTCAACGGCATTCCCTCCAGATCAGAAGGTAATGTGTAGATATACGCATTGCTATATAATTCATCAAGCATCTGCCCCTGAACAAATCCGGTAAAAATGATTCTATTATCATCCTTTGCCAGCTCTTTCAGTTCCATCATAAAAGAATCCGTATCGCTAGAGCCACCAGCAATAACCAATTTTTTATCTGTTTTGACATCCTTGAACGCTTCAACCAAATACCGGATGCCTTTTTCCGGTACCAGTCGACCAAGAAATAATATGTAGGAATCTTTCGTCAGTCCAAATTTTTCTGTTATTAAACCAGCTTCTCGGGTTTCTGGTCTGTTCACACCATTCGGAATGAAATGTGTCTCCCTGCCATAGGTATCTCTGAAATAATCCTGAACACCTTTACTCAGAACAATGATTTCATCTGCATACTTTACAGCATTCTTTTCACCCTGCCGGATGAATTTAGAGCCAAATCCTGATTTCCATTTTTCCCGTTGCCAGTCTATACCATGAATGGTAACCACAACCCTCTTTCCAAACATCTTAGGTAGCCATGAGAAAAAAGCCGGACCTTCTGCATGGATATGAACCACATCATATTTTCCAAAAGCACTGTACAAAGCCGCAAAGAAAGAGGAACTCACCGCTGCAAGACCTTTTCTTTCAATGGTTGGAACAAATTTCTGTCGGATTCCATCATATTCAATTTTATTGTCATACTCTGCACCACTCACGTGATGACCAGATCTGTTGTAACAGGTAACCTGACATCCATCTCGTGCCATTCTGGTGCACAGTTCTTTTACAACAATCTCTATCCCACCCTCTCGGGACAGTCGTTTTTGTCCGAACATGGACACTGCAAATTTATCTTTCATAATGTTCTCCAACCAATATTGTCCCCTCTGCTCCTTTATATCTATGTACACATCCGCTCATCGCAGATAGTATCTCTTTTTCCTCTTACCGCTCACGCGGCTAAATGTTTTCTTATGCTGTCGTATTCAACTACCCCAGCAATCATGTTTTCTACTCCATAAAACATCCGTTGAGTACACTCGTCTCAATTCCTCTATAGCCGAAGTGTTGATTTATACAGTCGAACCCCGTATACCCTGCAATGACGTTTTTTCTAAGTGTTGGATTGTTGAACATCAATACGGTTTGTTGAGTAGACATTTTTCTGAACGGCATAACCTCATTCTCACATCGCCCCATCACTCTTAAGCACACTCCAAACCGTCTTCCACAATATCTTCACATCCAGTCTCAGACTCCACTCACTGATATATTGTGTATCCAGCTTCACCACTTCTTCGAAGTCCGTTATATTGCTTCTGCCGCTGACCTGCCACATTCCTGTGAGGCCGGGGCGGAAGGACATTCGCGCTCTGTGGTGCGGTTCGTATAATTCCCACTCATCTACTGTAGGTGGTCTGGTACCTACCAGACTCATATCCCCAAGCAGGATATTGATAAACTGCGGAAATTCATCCAGGCTTGTCTTCCTGATAAACTCTCCGATCCCTGTCTTTCTGGTTCCGTCAGGCAGGATCTTATTTCCGATGATCCTCGGGTCAAAATCCATCTTGAACATCAGTCCATCGCTGATCTTGTTCTGTGCCATAAGCTCTTTTTTCCGCTCTTCGGCATCCATATACATGCTTCGGAATTTATACATTTTGAATTTTCTTCCGTTTCGTCCGATCCTTTCCTGTGCAAAGAAGATTGGTCCAGGTGAGCTGATATAAATCATCGGTCCCACGATTATTGTGATCAGCAGGGTGATCAGACATCCAACCAGACCGCCTGCAATGTCCATCAGACGTTTCACCAGAAGTTTTGATGACTCTGCATAGTTCATACTTGTGGTAATAACTGTATATACGCCAATTTTCTCTACCTGCTGGCATCCTGCAGGGAAGGATCCGGATTTCGTGATCCCTGTATGTACGGCTATTCCCATCTCCAGGAAAGCCTTCACAAGTTCATTGGGGTATTCGCTTTCTGCGCATGGCGGGATAAACACTTCATCTACCCACTCTCCGCAGGCATATTCGATAATCCCATCCCTGTCTGCAACGATGGGGATCCCGCAGATATTTTTTCCCTTAAGGTCTGTATCCAGAGAGACTGCGGTTACTTTTGCATAACCGCGTCTGTCCGCTGATACGATCTGAAGGGTCTCCCTGAGGTTTTCTTCCGGTGCTATGATCAAAAGTGATTTTTTTGCTGAATTGAATCCGGTTTTCTGAAGAATTTTTTTCCATATCACTCTGGCCGCATAGTCTGTGACTATATAAAATGGAACCATAATGTAATAAGAGAACCTTGAATAAAAGCTTCCCGTCTGTGTTGTAAATAAGTAGAAGGTTACGATCAGTTCTACAAGAATCACATGTCTGCACGTTGCAATAAATTCATCGAAATATCCCCTCTTCAGAACATTTTTGAAAGAATCTGATACGATTTCCACAAAGAAATCGATAAAAAGAAATGCAATCGCAAGGGTTCTGTAATCACCATCTGTATAAGGATTATCCGTCCCAAAGCGAATAATATAAGAAATGACAAATGCAAGCTGCATGCATAAAACATCCAACAGCATAAAATCAACATGTTTTGTCCAGCTTCTTCTTTTTTTTCTGTACATACCTGACTCCTATAAATAATTTTCTTTTTCTCGTGTTCTTTTTCTCTTCCTATTTCCAGTTCATACCTATATTGTCCAGCTGTCTGATCCTGTCCTGGCTTAATGCCATTCCGTTGGATTCCGGATGTTTCCGTTTGGACCTTATATTGGATATCCACCTTCCCAGCTTCACATCGTTTACGCAGTACGACAGCGGAACATTCAGATCTCCATGTATTTCGTAATAATTCTTTGCCAGCTCATATTTCTCATTCCATTGTCTAGCTGTCTTTTTTTCCTGCTTAAAGCCTATGCTCTTAAGACGCTCCAGCTGTTCATCTGTGAGTGATACACGGCGTAAATTTTCATCTGATACCTTGTTGCTGATATCTGACAGCCATCTGCCAAGAGGGAGGCCTTCTTCTGTGACATATTTTGCCATAACCTCCAGATTTCCATGCTGTCTGTAATATTCCTGTGCTGCTTCGAAGTATTCTTCCCACTTCTCCGTATTTCTGTCCCAGATCATGCCCAGTGCTGCAAGCTGTTCCTGCTGCTCCTTTGTCAGTGCCTTATCCAGCCCTTTTGTTTTTACTTTTGTCCGGAGATTGCAAATCCATCTGCCAAGCTTAAAGCCGTCAGCTGTCTCATATCTTGCTCTGATATCCAGATTTCCATGTTCTTTATAGTATGCCTGCATTTCTGTCAGCGCCTCATTCCAACCATGGTCTCTGACATCCCAGATCATGCTGATCTCGTTCAGTTTCCTTACTTTTTCTTTTGTCAGATTTCCTGTCACTGTGCCTGTATAGACTCTTCGCTGGGTCTGTATCCAACTTCCCAGTGTAAGTCCCGAGGCAGTCACATAGTTCTTTGGAACTCTCAAGTTTCCGTTTTCCTGATACCACTGCTTTGCGGCAATATAGTAGGTTTCCCATGCAGAGCTTAAGTTGGCCTGCAGCTTCTGAAAGAGAACCCGGCAGTCCTTTATCTCATCTGTGATCTGAAAGTGACCGCTGAAATGCGTTCCTTCCCCGTAGGTTGTGGGAAACATTGCAAATGCCTCTTCCAGTTCTTTTTTCAGGGAGTCGATGCAGTAGAGGCTGTCAAAATTATTAACCAGGTCAAAAATAACCGGTGTCTTCCTGCTGCCCGCTGACAATGCACGCCCGATCTGCTGAAGGTAAATAATCGGCGACACCGTCGGACGCAGAAGAATCACACCGTCCACATCATCCACATGAACCCCTTCATTGAGCATATCAATGCAGAAAAGAAGCTTCAGATGTGCACTGTTATCCTTCTTAAATTCCCTGAATTCTCTGTCTGTAGCAGTATCGTTATAAAACGCTGTATAGATTCGCGGCTCGCGGTCTACCCGGCGAAACCACGTACTGGCCTGCTCTTTCATTTCGTCCATATGTTCTTTGCCTGAACAAAAGACGATATATTTTCCATTTTTCTTTTCCATGTGCTTCTCAAACACAATGTCCAGCCCTTCTGCCTGTTCCAGTGCGCGGCGCAGCTGCTCAAGCAGTTTCTGGTTCTCTGTGATGAGGCCCTGATTCGATAATGCCTGGACTCTTTTCTTTAACTGATCCAGTTCTTTCTTATATGAATACATGGCGATCACATATTTCGGTTCCGGGAGTATTCCCCGGACGATAGCTTCTCCGAGTGTCATCTCGGATGCAATCTTTCCATCAAAAATCTCTTCTGCCATATTTCTCTGGTTGTCCAGATAACGGATATTGGTCGCGGACAGCCCGAGTCTCTTCGCATCTGGACAGGCGGTCAGAAGTTTCCTGACGCTTTTGCCCCATTCTGCAGCACCACAGCGATGAAATTCATCCAGGATGATATAATCCGGATGCAGGGTTTCGATGCTGTCTTCGTTCTTCATCAGACGGCTGTAGGACATGAATTGGATGTTATCGAATTCCATTCCGAGATTCTCCAGCTGTGTCTGATAGATATATTCACTTGGCGAAAGCCATAGAAATTTCTCTGATGGATGTTCCTCTGCCAGCTTAAATGCGATCAGGGATTTCCCTGTGCCTGTGGGATGGATGACTGCTGCCATTTTTTCCCGCTCAAGCATGGCGGTAACTGAGTTATATGCTTCCTGATTGTGTTTGAAAAGATGTATGCTCATTTCCTGTATCCCTCCCAGAGGTACGAAGCAGGAGGAAGTTTGATTTCGCAGATTGTTTTAATCTGCGAAATGGGCACCGGAAACGTGCATGAGATCAAAGATTAAGAAATGATCCGACCACTGATCTGACCATTTATAGATGAGATAGAAGAAAGCGAATCCAGAATGTTCCGCTTGGTATCCATAGATGGATGGACATATTTATTTAAAGTGATATTTACATTAGAATGGCCAAGCATTTCGCTGACACTCTTGACATCAGCCCCATTGCTGATACAGTTTGTCGCAAATGTATGGCGCAGTGCGTGAAAGTGAGACTTCTTTATATATGCTTTATCCAGATAAGAATAAAACTTGTACTGATAAGTACGGGGTTCCATCGGGGAAAATTTATTCAACACATAAACCCCATCATCCTTACAAGAGAGAAGAAGTGGAAAGAGAAATTCCGGAATCGGGATCTCACGGACAGAGCAGAGCGTTTTGGGCGATCCTTCATACAGAATCGTTTTCTGATCCTCCTGCCCGACCTGAATTCTTTGGACAGTCCTGTTAATATGAATCGTTTTTCTCTGGAAGTCGATATCTTCCCACTTTAAGGCACAGATTTCCCCGAGTCTCAGTCCCATATACAGGCATATCAGAATGCCAAGCTTACAGGAATCAGGATCTGAGAGCAGATAGCGGCATAGCTTCTGCTGGTCTGTAGCGTTTATTGTCTGTACGGGTTTGGGAACTGTCCGCAGTTTTTCTGCTTTTAAATGAATTTTTGGAGTGCCGCAGTATCGGTTTCCATAAGCTAAAATCTGATTCAGTACACAGTAAATACTTTTGTACAGACTGGCGGACATATCCTTTGGCAGAGCTTTCTCTATGATTTCCAGACTGATCTCGTCTGCTGTCAGACTGCCAAAAGTATCCCGGATATGCATATCATAGATGTTGGCATATTTTCTGTAGGTGGAGTACTTGCGATTATCCTTAATATAGATAAGCCACAACTGACCGATTTCATCAAGACTCATATCAGCACTGCCGTTTAGGGGAGCTGTCTGCTCTTTCCGGGCGAGCAGAGTAATCTCAGATTCTTTCTTGCTGTTAAAGAGTTTCTGCTTTACTTCATTATAAGAAGGGGCATATACGGAACGGTATTTTTTGCTTCCATTTATATAGATCAGATATCGGCCTTCCCATCTGCCGTCACTTCTTTTTCGTATGTTTTCTCCTCGTCTTGCCAAAATAAAAAACTCCTTTCTATGGCTCCTGACCACGATTCTGACCCGTAATGGAGATACTTTCCAACAGTCAGATTGATTTTCTTACAAAAAGCACGGAATAAATTGGTCAGTTTATGTTATAATGTACTAAATAAATAGCCATTTATTGACAAAATAGCTTAATTAACATATTATATTAGCAGTGATTTGATAAGAAATTTAATAAAATTGGGGAGGTTGGTGCGTATGTGCCCATTTCGCAGATTAAAACAATCTGCGAAATCTCTGTACGTGAATGGTCCATCCGGCGTTTTTTAGCTGCGCGGATGGATTTTTTCTCTGTCATTTTAGAACTATTTGTTCTTTTTATTATATTATACTCTTATTTATAACGCAAGTGAAATATCCGGCTGCTATCGTTCATGTTATGATTTCTAAAATATCTCTTATATAAATAAAATACCCGTTACGGAAGATATTATGCATATCTGTCCACAGCGGGTGTTTTTGTATCTATTTCAAAATATATTTCGTTCCTTTTCCCTTGCCTTCCACTATTACAACACCTTTTTTCATCATAGATTTAAGTAATTGTGTTGTCTTTGATTTGCCAAATGATGCATATAAATTAAAAAGAGCTGTCCGCCCCGAATGCAGATTTCTGCATCCGAAATTCAGACAGCTCTCTGAATTACTCAGATAGAGTAATATTTAATTTCTTAAATCTCAGCCAGTTTCAGCAGATCCGGGATCTTGGATTCCCAGCCAAGTGCCATGATATGTACACCCTGACAGTATGGCTTACACTCTTTGATAATACGTGCAGCGATCTCAACACCTGTGATACCTGCTTTTGTCTTTTCTTTGTCTGCTTTCAGTTCCTCGAGCATCTCGTCCGGAACATGAATGCCGGCAACATTGTTGTTCATGAATTTAGCCATTCCAGCGGACTTAGGAATGATGATACCAACCTGTACAGGTTTTCCGAACTGTTTTGCTTTTTCCATGAATTTGATGAATTTCTCCGGTTCAAATACTGCCTGTGTCTGGAAGTATTCTGCACCTGCTGCTACTTTTCTTTCCATTTTTGCAAGCTGTGCGTCAACGGAATCGCTGCATGGAGATACAACAGCACCCTTGGAGAATTTCGGAGGCTCGCCAACCAGTTCGTTTCCACCAAGATCCACACCGGATTCCAGAAGCTTCACTGTGTGAAGAAGGGATACGGAGTCAAGGTCGAATACAGGTTTTGCCTGTGGGTGGTCACCCATCTTTGTATGGTCACCTGTGAGGCAAAGGACGTTGTCAATGCCCAGCATTGCAGCGCTGAGAAGATCAGACTCCAGAGCGATACGGTTTCTGTCACGGCATGCAAGCTGGAAGATCGGATTCATGCCTGCATCCTTGAGAACCTTACACATTGCAAGAGATCCAAGACGCATAACAGAAGACTGGTTATCAGTTACGTTAACTGCATGAACATCTTTAAGGTATGTTTTTGCTTCTTCTACCAGCTCATCTACGTGGATTCCTTTTGGCGGTCCTACTTCTGCAGAAACTACAAATTCACCACGGTCGAATAATTCTTTCATTTTCATTGTACATTGCTCCAATCATTATAATCTATTTTAATTCATCGTCTGTTGCAAAGTTATGAATCTGTGTCGGACATTTCAGCGCGTCAAGGCGTCCGATCTCTTTCAGACGTCTGTAGATGCGTTCCCATCCACATTCCATTTCGCTGTCCACTTCACATTTACCGTTCTTGGAACCGCCGCACTGGCCGTTCACAAGGCTCTTTGAACATGCTGTGATCGGGCAGATTCCGCCTGTCAGGTTCAGGTAGCATTCACCGCACTGGTCACATTTGTACTCTAACGGTGTCACGCCCTGGAAACCTGGTACCGGGTATGTATCGCAGGCTGCACAGACCATCTTGTCTTCCAGATATTCTGAAACGGTCTGTACACCAACACCGCAGGAGAATACCAGAACCAGATCTGCTTCCTGGATCTTGCTCATATGTTTCTTAAGACGTAATTCCATATTTTCCGGATTACAGATGTAATCAGTTGTCATGATTCCTGTCACATTTCCTTCAGCTGCAAGTTCCTTCTGAAGTCGGGCAGCTTCTTTTTCCGGAAAACGAACTTCTTTACATCCATGACAGTTGATAATGAAAACTTTCTTTCCGGCTGTCAGTGATGTAATTGCTTCTTTTGCTTTTAACTGGGTAATCAACATACTACTTCATCCCCCTTACTGCATTTTTTCCGGCTTTGATACTGTTAATGATCGGAATCTTGGAAGAACAGATATACTGACAGCATCTGCACTCAACACAATCCATAACGTTCATGTCTTTCATGCCCTGCCAGTTCTCGTCTTTCGCATATTTCACGAAATACAGAGGTGAAAGTTCCATCGGACAGACATCTACGCAGCGTCCGCACTTGATACATGGCTGTTCTTTTGTCTCATCCGGTTCAACGGCAATGATACCATTGGAGCCTTTCATCATCGGTACATCCAGTGTGTTCAGAGGGAATCCCATCATTGGTCCGCCCATCTTAACCAGAACATCGTCATCTGTAAATCCGCCGCAGTAATCGATCAGCTCTCTTACGCTTGTACCGATCTTGATAACAAAGTTTCCAGGATTCTTGATCTTCTCGCCTGTTACTGTAGCAACACGCTCAACCAGAGGCATTCCTGTCTGGATCGCATCGGAGATTGCTTTTACTGTACTGATATTATCTACTACAACGCCGACATCTGCCGGAAGACCGCCGCTTGGAACAATTCTTCCCATAACGCGCTTAATGAGAGTTTTCTCAGCGCCCTGCGGGTATTTGGTTCTTGCAACAAATACTTCCATGTTTCCGATGTCAGCAACTTTTTTCTGCATTAATTCAATGGCATCCGGCTTATTGTCCTCGATAACGATGATACCCTTCTCAGCACCTGTTGTCTTAAGGACTGCTTTCAGGCCAAAAATAATGTCATCTGCATACTCAAGGAGTACTCTGTGGTCTGCTGTTAACAGAGGCTCACATTCACATCCGTTGAGAAGGATGGTATCTACCGGTTTTGCAGGTTTAAGTTTGACACAGGTCGGGAAACCTGCACCGCCCATACCAACGATTCCGGCTTCACGAATGATATCAATGATCTCATCCGGAGTAAGATTGTCAAGATCACCATGTGGCTGTACGGATTCGTGCAGAGTATTTTTTCCATCCGATTCAATGACAACAGCCATCACTTCGCTTCCGCGTGTGCCATGCATACGCGGTTCAACAGCAACTACGGTTCCGCTTACGCTGGAATGTACCGGAGCACTGATAAATCCGGCAGCTTCACCGATCTTCTGACCAACTTTTACAGTGTCACCAACCTGAACGATCGGATTGGCCGGTGCGCCCAGATGCTGTGACATGGAGATTACAACTGTCTTCGGATCCGGGAATTTCTTCAGAGCGATATGCTCACTGAATTCCTTACGTTCTGACGGATGAACACCGCCGTAATATCCGTCCAGTCTGTCTTCTCTGATGGACTTCACATAGTCGTTGATCACTTTGAAATTAACTTTGGAGAAATCACGAACCTGTACAGGCTGGTTTAAGAATTCTTCCAGACGTCCCTGTTTTGCAAGTCTCTGGTAAATCTTCTCCCATGCACAGTCTTTATTCGGATCTACTTCGCATTTTCCATTCTTTGCTCCACCGCACTGTCCATTGACAAGACTCTTTGAACAGTCAACGATTGGACAGACACCTCCGGTAATGTTCAGATAACACTGCGCGCATGCATCACAGCTCTTCTTGGTAAGTGCCATGCCATGATGACCTCTGTAGTTAAGGGTGTTGCTTGCAGCAACTACCGGCTTACCTGCCAGATCCGCAACGGTCTGAATACCAAGGCCACAGGAAATTACTACTACATTCTCTGTACCTTCCGGAATCAGATCCTGTAATTTTCTTTCTGTGTGCATCTTGTTGCATAAGAAATCAAATTTCGCACTGCCTGTAACGTTCTTTCCCTGATCTGCAGCGAATTTCAGGAATTCGTCACAATCCGGTTCGTCAACAGTTTCAAATTCCTTGAAACATTTGTTGCAGGCAATCACAAACAGGTTGTCCTTACCGTCAAGCACTGATGCAAGTTCATCATTGCTTTTCAGTTTGTACTTAGTATAGTTTTCCAATTGCTCACCTTCCTCACGATAAAATTTTATCCTTATGATATCTGTTCTTATCCGTTCCCTCCATCTCTGCACTCAAAAAAAGGGCCAATAAAACCAGATAAATAAGTTCAATACATATACCTTATTAAATGTAACATAAAATGCACATTTTATCCAGTTTTATTAGCAAATTTTATAAATTTCTTCTATGATTTCATCCAAAATTTCTGTGAAGTGCAGATATTTGTACTGTAAAGGATGTGGAATCAGTAAATTGTATACAATATACTTTATTCTATAGCAACTATGACGATTCAGCACCTTCACAGTTACAATCTAAAACTCAAATCTTTATAAATCGCCTTCGGCGATGGAATAGTGTTACTGTTCACTCCATTCACAGTAACTTAGCCAAAATTCATTCTCGTTTTTATGAACACTCCTGATAATCCTCTCTCACAGTACTTGTATCATGAGTTAAGACGCTGTCCGCAATATTCACAATTGCTCAGACGTCCTTTTATTACCTGATTCTTTGCCCCGCAGCTGGTACAGGTAACTGTAATATAAATCTTTTCATTTACACGTCTGTTTGGTGCAGTAATCATAATATAATTTCCTTCTCTGTCTATCTGGATATTCCGGATATATCCCCTGGCAATAAATTTTTCCAGTTTTTTTACTGCACCTTTTCCCAGCTCCTGCTCAAGTTTCTCAAATGAGACCGTATTCTGGGCATAAGATTCAAACCAGCAGGCAATTTCCCTGGCTTTTTTCTTCCGTAATGCTTTCTGAACTTCCCTGAAAGTCGGATATAAAAATAACAGACAGAGCAGAATCTCTGTTGCTGCCATTCCCCAGCGTCCTTCACCAATATACTTCTCCGATGCACCAATAGCTCCCAGGGATAAAAGCATGCAGAAGCCACAAAGAACCCACTTCTAGTTTTCCCAACCACCCCTGTCTTTTTTATTTTTTTCTGTCAAAAAATCATTCATGTCTGTTTCCTCTTTCGCTGATTAATCAAAATTCTATGATATATTGGTGAAGCTTCTGTCAGCCTGCCCCCAGCAGAAGCCATGCGTCACCTGACGGATCATAATAATAAACCACATTGTCTCCTACTGCATAATAATGTTCTTTTGTAAAATGATCCTCATGATCCGTTCCCAGAACAAATACCGGACAATTTCTTCCTTCAATGTACTCATCAGTGCCTGTATACCACAGAGACATTCCAAGACCAAGGTAATAGCTGACTTCATCTGTCTCAGAAAGCTGTTCTCTGGCAATCTTTATATTCAATGCTGAATCATGCTCCGGATTACACTCTGGATCGTACTCTGACTCATACACGGGATTATATTCCGGATCATACTCATCCCAATTATAATATATGGAGAAATCATAGCAGTGGGTTTCTGCTGCAAGATGTCCATCCTTTAACGACACCATAGGATGGTATTGTATACTCATATTCTGCTTCTGTACAGAAACCATCACATTGGAATGAATCTCACTCACATTGCAGCGCAGGATAATGATTTCATTCTCCTTCCCTGTATAATATGGGGCGTTCAGATCATCCAGATATTCCCCTTCTTCCGTAGGCTGAGCCGGATAAACGCTGACCCTGCAATCATCCCCCGGGACAATGGCATAAATTTCATATCCCCCTGCATCAACCACTGTTCCATCCTGTAAAAAAGGATACGCAGCTGCCACTTCTCCCTGTCTGGTATATTCAAGTATCTCTGCTGCCTCTGCACCTTCATAGGTATATCCCAGAAATGCCATTCCGGCCTGACATTCATTTTCCCTGATAATGTCCTGCAGAATTGCCAGATTCTCATCTGCCCCAGGTGCTCTGGCAAATACTTCTCTCATACCTCCGCCATGGATACCAACAGAAAACAGTACCGCACAAACACATACAGCAATCGAATATTTTTTCATACTCTCATCTCCCTTCTTATCAAGCGGATATTTGCACTCCGCTTCGCTTTCTGCTCATAATAGAATAACTTCGTAGTTTATCAGCTTGCTATTTTAACGTAGTTACGATTAGCTTACTTTCCAGTGCAGCCGCTATCAGATCTTCTTTACAGCTGTATCCTGCCTTGGCGATCATTTCCTGAAAATTCCATCTCACCCCGGAGGTAGAGCATTTCATTTCTCTTGCAATCTCTGAATATGACATTCCACGGATATACAGGCGGAGCATCTCAAGCTGCCTGGGACTGATATCGCCGCTTGTGATCCAGTTAAGCTCCACCTTCGGCGTCATATCCGGAAATACATGCTCACCATTTAAGGTTCTGTGGATCACACTCCGTATTTCCTCTTCCCCGTGATCCTTATACCAGAGACTGTCTGCACATCCACTTTTTGCCCTTTCCAGCACCTTGGGATCGATCAGGGAAGTAACGATCAATACCTTTGTATAGGGATACTTCTCCCTGATCACTTTTCCGGCACTGAGTCCATCATGATTATGAAACGTCTGCACATCCATGATCATAAGATCAATTGCCGAATAATCACAGATTTTTACAGCTTCACGTGCATCTGAAACTGTCTGGACATGTCGGAATTCCGGCTCCTGCATAATAATATATTCAAAATACTTCTGCATGATCTTCTGATCTTCTACTATCAGTATCCGTACCATCGAATCCCATCCTTTCTGTCAGTGGCATTTTCAATATCAGACAAAACTCAGGGGAAAAAGAAACCTGCATCCTGCATTTTCCTGATTCAGCTGCCTTTCTCAGTGCAGATAAACCACCGCCTTCTTCCGCATTTTTGTCAGGCACCTCTCCATCATTGGTAATCTGAACAGTATATTCATCTGCATTTTTGTCTATCTTCACCCAAACAGTACTGCCATGGGCATGTCTGGCACAATTTGTCACACATTCGCGGATTGCCCTGTCTGTCAGCAGCCTGTAAGATGGATGCATGGGAAAGTTCCCACTGATCTGAACTGAAATTCCAAGCTCTTCTGCATGTCTGATCGTATCCTTATATACTTCTTCCATACTCTCAACAGCAGAATCGGTAAGAATATAAACCAGATGTTTCAATACAGACAACTGTTTATCCATTTTATCCGGGTCTTCTTTTCTTTCCAGTATTCTTCGTATTGACAGAAGGCTTCGTCCAAAATTGTCATGAACCTGCATTTTCATGACAAGCGTCTCCTGCTCTCTGATTTTATCTCCGATTTTTTCGTACATTTCCTCCAGCTTATGATTCAGGATTTCCAACTTTTCATTGTTTGCCCTGATTTTTTCACCATTGTAATAAATTTCTGATACATTAACTGCCACTGTCTGCAGATATCCTGCACAATCCGGCTCCTGCAGACTATATTCCTGAAACATCCAGACGGAACCATCAGGAAAATAAAACACATTACTGTCTTTGCTCAATCTGCAAAGACCTTCCGATTCAGGTTCCCCACTCATTGCTTTCCTTAATGCTTCATAATCCTGCAGATAAGAACCAGTCATGATTCTGCTCAGTTCCTGCATCTTGGTATTACACAAAACAATCCTTCCAAGAGGATCCGAAAAACAGACTCCACAGGGAACGTCATTCACAGCCTCATTCACAGACCAGTAAGACAGAGAATGATGATATCTGCGTCTCTCGCTCCGGATTGCCCAGCAAAGATAAAGCAATAATCCTATAACCACCGTCATTAAAACGCTGAACGGATACCCCTGAAGCATTGGCTGATAGAAACTTTCTCCCAGACAATATCTGTGATCATTCATCAGAACGCCCATAAACATAAAAGAAACAGCAAAGACAGCCACTGCCGTTACGATTTTCTTTTTTCCGGAAAAACAGGTGATTCTTACCAACAGGAGAATTAGTTCCAAAACCAGGCAGATTTCAAAAAGAATCATCAGAAAATCCTGCATTGCCATACCGCATTCCACAAAATCGATCATCTTCCACCTATCTTTCTGAAGACGATACAACTGATAAACCATTCGTTTTCATCTTCCTGCTGCACTTTTAATTCCGGTCTTTCTGACATGACTCCACGCAGATCCACCTCTGATACAATATGAACTGAAATCCGCAGCGCATCATCAATCTGCGACACACGGTAAAAAACAGACTGCATGATATCAAGCAATCGTTCCACAAGCCATTCAAAGGTGTCATAGCATTTTAGTATATCATCTGCATTCATCTGCACATCCACATTTTCCACGTAGTAAGCAGCCCGGATCCTGCATAATTTTAAGCTGTCACAGGATTCCGCCAGGCTTTGTCTGAGATCTTCCATTGTAAGCAGATTTCCATCTGATGCATATTGTGTCAGCACCAGATTCTTTCTCCGCTTCAAATACGTACCAACAACTACAATTTTACCGAGAATCCGATCATATTGTTCCCTTGATTCTGTCCGTTCCAGCTCATCCATAAACTGTGACAGCAATTCCAGCTGACCTGCTGTCTGATTCTGTATCATATTTAACAGACGGTTCTGTTCTTCTGTCTTTCTCCGCTCAGCCTCTTTCTGATAAGCTTTCTGTAACAGACGGTTTCTGGCAGTCAGTTCCTCCTGCTGTTCCCGAATATCCTGATACTGATCCAGCAGTACCGAAATATCCTCTGACCAAAACAAATGTCCTCCCCTTATAGGAATATGGTTGATCCGGATTCCCTGTTCCTGTACGGATGATCTGTCTATTATGATTTTACGCAGTTCAGGCGACAACTCAGGAAAGTCACCGGAATGATAATAGCGCTGAAAAGAATGATCCGTAATCTCTGCATCCAGTCCTCCGGAAGTCTGGAATAATTCAAAATATCGATTATTGGTCTGTATCAATCCACATAATATACAACCCTGAAAAATTGCTGCCATTAAAAGGCAGCACACTGCCGTCATATCCCCTGCAATGATTTTGATGAAAGGCAGGCGGAGTATATTTCCGATATTCCATCCCAGAAGCAATATTCCCGGAATCACCGGCAGCCAGAACTGTTTCTTTCCCGGAATTCTGCTTTTTCTGATCAGAATAATTTCCATCCCTGTCAGACAGATCAAAATCCATCCCTGAATCACCATAAAAACAATGCCATAGCTGTAATCTTCATCCGAAAATGGGGGCTGTTTGGAAAAACGAAATACCAGCTGATGCAAATCATTTGTAAAAACACTTACGATCAATATCGCTGCCACGGTCAATAAAATTATAACCTTTCTGACCGTTTTCTCTTCCTCCTTTTCGCCCAAAAACATTGCTGCTGCCAAACCCAGAACCGGAATCAGGAGCATGGGAATATAATATAGATACCAGCAGATATGTTCTCCAAGAGGATCATGAAAAATATGAAATTTTACTGTCCGCACAAAGAACCAGAATACCATCAGACAGCCAATTGCAGTCAGACATCTGCGCGTTTTTTTATGTACTACATGCTTTCCCAGATAAATCACCCAGGCACAGTACATTCCCAGATAAATACAGCTACGACACTGATCTGCCAGATTTCTCATAAAAACATTTTCCGTTCTCACCTGCCTGCAGAAATAAGCCAGCAACACACTTATCAGAATCACTCCATATGACAGAGTCCTCTTTTTACTGTATGTCATGAAAGTTCCTCTCTTACCGGAGCGGGTTTGAAAAATGCTTTACGCAAGATGTGCGTCACAATTTGCAGGAATGATTTTTCAAACACACCCAACCTATTTTTGTAATAATTATACTATAAAGTACTATTTTATCATATAGTTTTCAGAAGAATCATCTATTTTCAGAGTTTTTATCACAAACAGAGTGAACAATCCTGTCCACTCTGTTTCCCATTGCTTAAAACGGTCTTGGCTGACCACAGTATTCACAAAACTTTCCGGTATTCTCTGCACCGCACTGACATTTCCACGAACTGTTATTCTGTTGCATTCCTCCAGTCATGTTCGTTTCTGACATTCCCGTCTGCTGCATTCCTCCGTTCATGTTCATTCCCGGCATCCCAGACTGCATCCCTCCATTCATATTCATTCCGGGCATCCCGTGCTGCATTCCCACATTCATGTTCATCCCGGGCATCCCAGACTGCATCCCTCCGTTCATGTTCATCCCGGTCATTCCAGGCTGCATTCCCGCATTCATGTTCATTCCTGACATCCCGTGCTGCATTCCCGCATTCATATTCATCCCGGGCATCCCAGACTGCATTCCTCCGTTCATGTTCATTCCCGGCATCCCAGACTGCATTCCTCCATTCATGTTCATTCCCGGCATTCCGGACTGCATTCCTCCGGTCATGTTCATTCCTGACATTCCGGACTGCATCCCGGCTGCATTTGGTGTCAGTGCCGCAATAATCTGATAAGCAGTCTGCTCCACTTCCATCAATTCCCTTCTGTTATCACTGCTTATAGAGAAAGTATTCAAGCGAAAATCCATATCATCAAACCACTGAGTTCTCACTTTAATACGCATGGTATAATCAAATTCATATTTATATACCGGTGGCTGATAACTTACAGTTTCTCCATCCTTTGTATATGTTTCCTCATGCTGCTGTTGGTCTACATCAACCCTGCACTGTACAATGGCTGATAAAGGAACTATGTCCGGGTTTTTCATTGACATCCAGTTTCCGCGCAACAGTAAAATTCCCCTTATTATCATCAATAAAAACATTGTAATTTCTGGTATTGATCTGACGGGTTATACAAAAGTCCATTACCGTCTTTTTTGTTTTTTTTCACGATATTCCAGCTGGCGTTTGATATCCTCTACTGTACTGTGCCGCCGCTCCTCAAACCATGGTGATAATTTTTTCGCACAATCCTTACACAGATTTCCGTCATCCAGTTTTCGATTTCCCAATAAACCAATTTTCTCTCCGCAGATGTCACAGATTTTCTTATCAAATAATCCCATACCCTATCCTCCTTTTTTATCTGAAAACCCATACTGCCTCACCGGAATGGTGCGGCAGTATTTTACCTTATTCTGTAACAATTATTTTTTCAAAATATGTCTTTACGGAAAAATCAACTTCACCTGTTTCAGAATCATCTGCTTCTTCGCCGTCATCAGATTCCTCTGCATCGTCTTCTGCTATCAAACACAGTTTTCCATCATCCAGTAAATTGAACTTCATATTATCAAGACTGAAAAACATAGTTCCTGCCTCATCCTCTGTTACAGCCTTTAATACCAGTGCGTTTCCTTCCACGTCGCCCTGAAGTTCTACTTTTGTCTCTTCTCCGCTCTCTATTAAGATAATTTCAGCCTTTCCGTCTTCCACAGACATACTCATTTCAAATCCTGTAAAGTCAGCATTAACTGGCATCTGCATTCCAAATGCTTCCATCAGAGTACAGCTCCATTCTCCTTCAAAATCCTTCATGGTTGGATTTTCTACCGGTTTGCCCGGCACATAAGGCTCATACTCTTCCTTTTCCTGACTCAGGATCATTGTCGTTCCATCTGCTGTTAAGGTTATCTTACCGTCCTTGTACTCACATTCTCCTGTCTGATCATTATGAGTCATCAAAATTTTATCATTTTCTATTTTCCACTCTGATTCATCTACTTCAGGCTCTTCCCCATAAACAGAACTTGTTGTTTCCATTTTACCGTCTTCTTTAATGTCCACGGTCACTTCCATTCCCATTGCCCCCGGATGAAAGGATGCACCTTCGCCCATAGAAAGCTCATTTACATACCAGGTTCCAATAACATCCTTTTCTTCAAGGGCATAAACACTTACACTCATAAAGCCTGCCATTAAGACTCCTACTGTTCCTGCCATCCACAACCTCATTTTTTTACTCATACAAACATCTCCTTTCTTTTTTAATGTACTCCTCGGACTCTTTTTTACTTAATTTTGTGAGAAGATTTTTTGTTTATCTACATTATACGTGAACGCTCAGATATTTACACTAGCACTTCTGACAGTATGCATGTAATTTTTTGGATAAATTAAAACCTGCTGAAAAGTTTTTAACTTTTCTCAGCAGGTTCATTAAAATACTTTCTGTTTTGGCGCATTCTCTCCAGATTTTCCAGAATTATATCTGCGCTGATTGGTTTGGCAATATGAGCGTTCATACCCGCTTTGATTGCCTTTTTACGGTCTTCTTCAAAAGCATTGGCAGTCATCGCAATGATTGGTATATTTGCGCATTTCGGATCATTCAATGTACGGATTTCCCGGGTTGCGGTGTATCCATCCATCTTCGGCATCTGAATATCCATGAAGATCAGATCATATTTTCTGCCTTCTGCAGATGACATGATATTCACAGCATCTGTACCATCCTCAACGCAATCCACATCCAGACCAATTTCCTCCATGATCGCTGTTGCGATCTCCCGGTTCAGCTCATTATCCTCTACAAGAAGAACTTTCTTCCCTTCATAACGCCTCTGGATTTCTGCCCGGATTTTCTGCTTCTCATTCTTAAGGGGCTCTCTTTGCTCCGAATCAGGTTCCTCCTTCACAGTCGTCCCTGATATTTCACATTCAAGCATAACCGTAAACTCCGTTCCCCTTCCTACTTCGCTTTCAACCTGAATCGTACCGCCCAGCATATCCACAATGTTTTTGGTGATTGCCATTCCGAGACCGGTTCCTCCTATTCCATTCTCCGTAACGGTATGTTCTCTTGTAAATGAGTCAAACACCTGCTCCCTGAACTCCGGCGACATCCCAATTCCATTATCCTTCACACTGAATACCACTGTTGTACATCCGTCTCTTCTGCATGGTTTCTCAGAAACACGAATGTTAACCGTACCCCCGACCGGTGTAAATTTCACAGCATTACTGCTGATATTCAGAAGCACCTGCGTCAGGCGCAACTTGTCGGTAATGATATCTTCATGGAGTACATCCTGTGTATCAATATACAGCTCCTGCTGTTTAGAATGTACAGATTCCTGTATAATTGTATTTAAGTCATGCAAGATATCCGGCAGGTGTACAACTGTATATTCAATCCGTACGGAACCGTTCTCGATTCTGCTCATATCCAGCACATCATTGATTAGGCTGAGCAAATGCTGACCGGATATATGGATTTTTTTCAGATAATCCAGAACAAGCTCCTTATTGTCAATATGTGTTGTCGCAAGCGCAGTAAATCCAATGACCGCATTCATCGGCGTGCGGATATCATGAGACATATTATTCAGAAACACAGTCTTCGCCCTGTTCGCATGTTCTGCAGCCGCAAGTGCATTTCTCAGATTCCTATCCTGCGCAATCTCACGTTCTTTTTCTTCTGTCGCATCACGGATTGCAACCAGAACTGTACACAATTTCCCATCTTTATCATATCCCTGTGGCACAATGATCATTGTCATCCATCTTTCATCCACTGTCCGAGCTGTAAAACTCAGCGTTTCACGTTCTTCCAGACGTTTTGCCACCGTACTTATATCGACAAATTCCCAGTATGCCTTCTGAAATGGCTCTGCAATCACCTGCCTTATAAGTTCTTCCTGATGCGCTTTGAAAAGCATATCCCCTTTCTGATCTGGCTTCATATTTCCTGAAGATTTCAGGATTTCGATTTCCTCTGTTTTTAGATTCACAAGAGAAATAGAGGCATATGCATGCCCCAGTGCATTGATCACCCGAAGTCTTTTCTGGTCCTGAAGGATACTTCTCTTTTCTGTTCTGCTCCTGTTCACCCGATAAAGTAAGAAAAGGAGCAGTGCAAGCAGCACATAAATCACACATATAATATTTCGTGTGATGTACACCTGACTTTCCGGGAAAAAGATATATGCATCGTAGTCTTTGATCTTCTCCCGACGTCCGAACCAGTTTCCTGTCTCTGAACGAAGATGGACAATTCCATTCTCATCTACCTCAAATTTATTTTTATACTGACTTTTTGCTTCTTCTATAGAGCGGGCAGTCAGCTCCTGTCTGTTTGTACTGACAACCTTATCATCATCACAGATCACAACACTTCCATTCATCTCAAAAGGAAAGTCAGAAAATAACGATGCCATCGTCAGATCTCCGTTAAGCTCATTTACTTCCTCCTTCTGCGCATATGTGATCAGGATACCTGCTGCATCCTGTCTTGCCACTGCCGCAAAATCATAGATCTTTCCTTTATTTCTCAGACGAGTGGTATAAGTCTTTTCCGGATGCTCTGCAATATCACGTACATAATCACTTTTGATCAGCTTCTGCCACAGCGACATAGTATCTCCATCTTTTGCACTCTGTTCTGTCACCTTCAGATTCTGATCCAGTACAAGGATTCCTGTCAGGCGCTGTTCCCTGGCATATTCGTCTAGCATTTCTGTACTGAGATTTCCTTCCTGTTCTATGACTCTGCTTAATTCTGTTGTTTTGTCCAAAAGACGTACCAGGCTTTTCACCTGATCATTGGTGTTATAAATCTCATAACTTTCAATTCGGTTTTTTACAAAATCAAAGGTCTCATCCAGAGTACTGTTCAGCTTGCTATTATCTCTCGCTGTCAGCAGAAGAAAAGTCAGTATTCCGGAAAAAATCAGAATAAACACAAGCAAACACGCATTTCTGTCGACCCTCTTTTTCTTCTGTTTCTGCGGTATCTGCCTTCTTATCTGTCTGCTCATTTACTTTCTCCTCCCGGCAGAGTTTCGTCCGCATCCAATCCGTATTTTGTAACTATTTTTTCTGTAATCCCTTCGCTTTGCATCTCTGTAAGCGTTTCTGTAAGCTTTTCTGCCAATTCTTCGTGAGTTCCTTTTTTGAAAGCAATTCCAAGTTCTGATTTATAAGGACTTTCCTCCAGCATACGGTAAACGCCCTTGCCATCCTGTATCAGACTGCCAAGCATTGCCTCATGTCCCGCAATCGCATCTGCATAATTTTTTCTAAGTGCAGCATAAAGCTCATTCGACGAAGAAAAACAGTTCACCTGTTCTGCATGCGGAAGATCTGATTTTATATTATGAAGAAAGAGATCTTCTGCTTTTGTAGTCGCCTGAACTGCAATCCTCTTCCCTTTCAGATCCTGAAGTGTCCGGATTTCACTCTCGGCTCTTACAACCACCATCTGACGACTGTACATATACGGTCCTGCCCACTGATATTTGTTTTCTCTTTCATTCATGGAATAGCAGCTCCACAGACAGTCTATTGTTCCATCTGACAAAAGTTTCTCTTTATCTTCCCAGACAACCTTCTCAAATTCAGGCTGATAACCCAGCCTCTGAAAGGCTTCCTCTGCAAGTTCCACATCAATACCTTTATACTCGCCATCACTCGTCTGATAGCTGTAAGGTTCAAAATAATCTATTCCGATAACAATCTCCGGCAATTCACTGTCCGATGTTTTCTCTTTCTTTATTCCACATCCTCCCGGTATAAGGCTGCCTGCCAGAAGAAGTGCTGCAATACAAATTCTTTTTCTGCGGGTATGGGAGTCATTCTTTCGATTTTTTCTCATATCCAGTTCCTTTCCATTTATTACTGTTTCATAACCTGCGTGTCAGTGACCTTGTTTTCCCAATTAAAACAGAGGGCTTATCCAATTCGGGTAAACATCAAAACGGTGCAAAAAAAGTCCCACGTAAAAAACTTTTACAGGAACTTTTTTCATAATCATCTCAGTTTTTTGACTGATCTTCCTATAAATCTATCAACAAAACTTCTGATACAGATTATACATTTCATATACTTTCATGTCTACAATTATTTACTGCTCTGAAATATAAAACACACGTTACTGTTCACAGTAACGTAGCCAAAATTCATTCCAGATTGCCTGCGGCAATGGAATTTTGAATAGGACCTGCTGATTGCGGGAATACTTTTTTATTTCCAGTCAGAAGCAAGGCATACAGGTACCGGATCCTGAATTTCCATTCTGTCAGGTTCTACCAGGCAGTCATAGGCCAAAATATGCACTCCTGCCTTTTTTGCCTCCTGCAGGGTTTCTCCAAATTCCCGATGAGTCTCCCAGTTGGGCTCAAACCTGTCAACTCCCTTCATCTGGATCACCAGAAGCAGATAAGCTTCGTATCCTTCCTGCATACAATGGATCAGCTCCTTCAGATGTTTCACACCTCTTTCTGTCGGTGCATCGGGGAAGCGTGCTATATTATCCGACTCCAGAGTGACACCTTTTACTTCTATAAAAGCCTTGCGTTTCTCTGAACAGACATAAAGATCAAATCTGGAATTTCCATAGGTCTTCTCCGGCGTTACCTGAACTTTTTCCGGAAAAAGATGTCCTGCCTTTACCCACTCCAGTGCTGCTTTATTGGGAATCTGAGAATCCATATTAATCAGGCCCCTGCCCTTTTTATTTACGCAGATTAGATCATAGGCTGTCTTTCTCGCCGGATTGCTACTCTTTTCCAGAAAAACCTGTGTACCCGGGACCAGAAGCTCCCTGCACCTGCCTGTATTCTTTACATGAACCGTTTCCACCTGCCCATTGATCTCCACATGTGCAATAAACCGATTAGGACGATCTATGAAACGGCCCTCTGTGATATGTTCGTACTTCATTTTTTCTGCTCCTCTTTACGCATTGTATACATACCATAACATGTTTTCCTCATACCTACAACATTTTCATTTTGGAAAACTATTCTCCAAACAAAGTGCCCCCGAGGATGTCAAGTCATTGCTACAAAAAATATGCGGCTCTTTTGCCACCAAAATGGCTTAAAACCGCATATTTCTGTATAGAGGACGTTATATAATTGTCACAAAGTAGGTGGGGAGGATGTAACGTCATTGCTACATCTTTTCTATCCTAATGCGTCAATATTTATTCCTACTTTCGCAAATAAAAATTGTAGCAACACATGCATTTGCGTATCTGGATTATCATAATATCTGTTTTCTTTTGGCGTTTTATTTGCCTCTTTACCCTGATTATCCTCTGATATTTTTTTACCCCTTTGAATTGCATTCTTTATATCAGATAATCCGATTTGATTGACTATTTCCGTTACCCTTTTTTCTTTTTTTATGTTTGCATCTGCTGCTAACCCAAAAACTTGTCGTAATTTATCAGCATATGCATCCTGATTTTGTACTATATCAAAATAGTCTTCTTTATGAAGAATCAGCCATAAATCAAAACAATAATTTGTATATCCTAATTCAATCTTATTTTCTATTGCCAAATCTATTGCTTCTTCATACTTATCCTTTTTTCCGTCATAATCAAAAACAGATACTTTGTTTTCCTTACCAATAGATTTCTGAATAGTTCGTTCTACCACACACTTAGGATTTCCGCCATATGGTTCCGCATAATCAAATACTAAATCATGCGTTCTTTCTTCAACGCAATTCACTAATTCTGCTACTTTATCAAAATATATTCTTTCCTGGTTTTTTCCCTCACATCCTACAATGCAGAGGAATTGTGGTCTTCGTATTTTATTGTTCTTTGGACGATTCAAGATTATTCGCCTCTCTTTCCAATATGTGCTTAAATGCAATTTCCAAATCCATATGTGGCAATGCTCCATATTTTCCATTCAAATAATTTTTTAATATTCTTTCTTCTGGACGTAATTTGTAATCTGCTAAAGAATATATCTCGCTCACCATATCATTCCTTCGCTTTTCAACCATTACAATTTGATCATGTCTAAGCAATTCACCGTCTAAATATATTGGATTATGCGTATTGAAAATTAACTGAGCATTATTTTTATTGATATCTTTATTGTTAAAAATTCTTATCAGCGATACAACAATTTCAAAATGCAATGAAGCATCCATTTCATCCAAAACAATGACCCCGCCATTATCTAAAACATCTATAAACGGTTGTAACAATCTAATCAAATGGATAGTTCCTCTCGATTCCATCAGCTCTGAATCTACAATCATGGATATTGCATATTTTTTTGTGGTTGCTCATCTTTTCTTAATGGTACTTGATACATTGAACACATAGATAATTCATCATTATCTGTTTCTGCCATAAATCCAATTTTTTGATTTCCAAACTCAGCTATATTCATAACTTCTTTAACTGAGGCACTTTCGAAAATATTTCTACGAATATCTTTATCTGGTTTTTTATTAAATATCGTCTTTAAGTCTTTTTGTCTAAAATTCATGTCATTTGCATTCATAATAACATTAAATTTTTCAAACCATAAATTAAAATCCTCAAAATATTTTTTATCAAACAAATTGCTAATTGCACCTGCTACAACTAACTTTTGTTTATCCAATGTCTGGTTCAATTTGTGAATCAAGCGTTCAGAAAAATCCGCATCATCCTTATTAATATAACCTTTTTTTACTAATTTCTTTACATCCACATAAATTTGATTTTCATCATCTCGTGAAAAGAACAAGTCATCATTAACATAAAGAACCTCTTCTTCAATTTTATATACATCAATATCCGTAAACTTAATTCCGTATCTATAAATATTATTTTGAGTGGAAAATGTAATTTCTAAAGAAACCGGATCATACCAACTTGTATCTCTAATAAAAGATAACATACTTTTATAAGATTCCAGCTCTTTGCAATTTAAGGTTCCTTTCATAACCATTTTTTTTAATATATCCATTGCCAACACAATGTTGGATTTTCCACATGCATTTGCTCCATAAATGACAGTCATTGGTAATACTCTTAACTTATTACCATTTACACTTTTATCTATCACATAATCATTATGCGTTTTCTGTTTACTTGAAAGCATTGTAAAAAAAGTCTCATCTTTAAATGACCTAAAGTTTTCCATTTTAAAGTTTAACAACATTTTTTTTGCATCTCCTTTCCATTTCTTTATATAATTATACATCATTATTGCTTTTTATCAACAATTTTATTGTTATTATATGCTAATTTGTTGCTATTTATACTCCACCTCCACTCTCCCGTCATCATACACATATATTCCCTGCACATATTCTTCCAGCATCTCTCGTGTCAGATTCTCATAGCCTAAATACTTCAACATTTGCTCCACCGGAACATTCTTTTTCATCAGGATTTCTTTCTCGTCGTTTATCAACTCATCCAGTTCCTGTACACGTTTCTGCAGTCGTTCTCTTTCTTCTTCCAACTGCTTCTTGGCTTCCATAAACTGATTCTGGTTCATCTGTCCCTCGTGATACTTCTCATAGTTCTGGCGGTTCTGGATTTTTATTTGTTCTTGACACTTTTCACAATCTGCACTTTCCGTCTTATAGGCTTCTATACTTTCCTCATGCTGTTTTCTCATGGATTGCTGCATCTGTTCTTGGCTGATATTCTGACGTAAGTAAGCCTTTATTTCTGCCAGCACGATATGCTCCAGCATTTTGTTATCCGCTTTCCCGGCAAAACATCCTGTATCTTCTTTTCCTTTACTGTAAGCACAGCTATAAAGAATATGACTATGAATCGGACTGCTTGAAGTCAGGCTTCTGCAACAATTCCCGCATTTTACATAGCCACCTAATAGTGTTGTTTCCCTGTCAAATTTGCTTTTCTTGGTGTATCTGATCTGAAGGGACTGTGCTTTTTCAAAAACTTCTTTTGATACAATCGGCTCGTGATGATTTTCCATCACTTTCCACTGATTTCTCGGTACCGGTACTTCTTTCCCAGTTCCGGGATCTGGAATCTTTGTCTTTCCATAGACCATACAGCCTATATAAGTCTTATCATCTACAATCTTCCGTATCATATCACTCGTCCACTGCAATCCTCTTGATGAAGCTTTCTTACTGCCTGATTTCTGTCGTCTGCTCATAGACTGCAAGGGAGTCAATACACCCTCTTCATTGAATAACTTACAAATCTCCATCTTGGAATATCGCTGATTGGTCAGTTCAAATACTCTGCGGATCACTTCTGCTTCGTCCTCTACAATCACCAGTTCTCTCTTATTTTCAGGATTGATTCGATACCCATAAGGTGCAGAGCCACAGCAATATTCACCTTTTCCTCGTCGGGTGCTGACTGCTGCCTTTACCTTTACAGACTGGTCTTTCACATAAAAGTCTGCGATCAGTCCTTTAAACTGTACTTCGATGTCTGAATTCTTTCCTTTATAATCTTTAGAATCATATCGATCTGAGATAGAAATGAAGCGTACTCCAAGAAATGGAAAAATCTGCTCTAGATAAGTTCCCATCTCAATATAGTTTCTGGCAAAACGGGAAAAATCTTTTACCACAATACACTGAACTTTATTCTCTCTGGCAAGTTCCAGAACCTGCTTAATTGCCGGGCGCTCCATACTGGAACCAGAATATCCGTCATCGTAAAACTCCTGAAATGGCATAGCAGCAAGCTCCGGAATATGGGAAATATAATCTTTTACCAGTTTTCTCTGATTGATAATGCTGTTACTTTCTCCCTCTGAATCATCTTCCATGGAAAGACGGTAATATCCAATAATCAGTTTCTGATCACTCATGTTCTACCGCCCCCTTAAACCCGAAGTTGATTTCCAGTCTGCCATCACCATACAGATACATACTTTCAATCAAGCCCTCTGCAAGTTCCGCATTGATTCTGGTTGTCCCATCCAGTTCCAACAGACTTCGTAAAAATCTGGCTTCTTCTTTCTGCTGTTTTTCCAGCTTTCGTATGGTCTGCTCCAGAGACTTCTTTCTCTCTTCACAAAACTCTTTCCAGTTATTACGGTCATCTTTCATTTCTATATAGGCTTCTTTGGAAAGTTCACCCTCTTTATATTTCATAAATGCCTGTGCCAGTTTTTCTGAACGTCTTTCCATATCTGCATCCAGTTTTCTGATCTCAGTTTGAATCTCATTGATTTTGGAAAGAAATACCGCACTGCTTATAACAGACATATCCTTTTTCCGCAATCCAGATAACTGAAACTGTCTGGTCAGCTCCGAACGGACAATTTTCTGCAGCTTCTCCTCGGAAATAGATTTGTGACTACATTTTCTTTCATCCCGATACCAGGCAGCATTGCAAAAGTAATACACATTGCCTCTGTATCTACGTGTACACATTTTCCGCTTACAATCACCACAATAGAATACATTGTAAAATGCTCTTTCATCATCTTCCCACCCTGCAGTAGTTTTTGTTGCTTTCTGTTGTGCTGCTTTTAGCCTGACCTGTGCTTTTTCAAACAATTCTCTGCTAATAATTGGCTCATGGGCATTTGGCGTAATAATCCACTGGCTCTCGTCCAATATGTCACACCATTTTTCACCTCTTTGAAATCTGGATTCATATTTTCTCTGAACCAGATCGCCATAATAATTATTCCGGTTCAGCACTGCACGTATCGAAGAATTTCCCCACTGATGAAGGTTCTCTCCGTCCTGACAGTACACATGATGATATTGGTTATAATCTGAAATCCGATGTACCCTATCCTCAAACAGCCTGTCAATAATGCCCTGTATGCCATCTCCCGAAGCATATTCTTCAAAAATCCTGCGGACAATCTTTGCAGCTTCCGGTTCCACCATCAACTTATAAATTCCATTTATCTTTTCCACACAATATCCATATGGAGCTGTAGATCCCACATACTCACCGTTTTTTTGTGCAATACGTTTCGCTGCCCGTTCTTTTGCGGAAATGTCTTTCGCATAAGCATCATTCACCAGATTCTTGATATTCATGGATAATTCCTGATTCTTGGCATCCGGTGCAAATGAATCATAGTTGTCACATACAGAAATAAACCGCACTTTCATAAAAGGAAGAATCTTTTCCAGATAGTTGCCAGTTTCGATATAATTTCTTCCAAATCGTGAGAAATCCTTTACCAGAATACAGTTTATTTTACCTTCCCTGACATCATTCATCATCCGTTCAAATCCCGGTCTGTCAAAATTTGTTCCGGTTTTTCCCAGATCAGAATAAATGTTATATACAGCAATTTCATACTCTCTGTTCGGATTTTCATTGTGCTTCTGAATGAACTCTTTTATCAGCGTAACCTGTGTTTCAATAGATTCTGACTTTTTTTCATCACTGTCTACGGATAATCTGACATAAATTGCAGCCATACATACCGGAATCCCAAGAACTTTCTTCTCTGTGTTTTTCTTATATCTTTTTGCTGTCCTTGCCATTTATTCCACCTCTTTCCTGCACTCTGTCCGGTGTTCCGCATAAAACCGTCTTATGACTTTCATTTTCTCAATCATATCCTGATAACGGATATGAATTTTGATCTGTTTGTTTTCATAAATATAGATTTTATCTACGGTCAGTGCCAACAATGTGCGATCCAGTTCTTTGATTTCCAGTGATTTCTTCCAGTCCTCCAACTGAACAGTTGCAGACACTCCACCCTCAAACATTTGCTTTACCAATTTTTTCTGATTCTCGATCATCTGCTCCAGTTCTTCACATTTTCTTCCGTAACTTTCCCGAAAATCATCGAACTCTTCTTTGCTGATCAATCCCTCTTTCAAGTCATCACCTAAAGACGCTTTCAGACTGTAATAGCGGTTATATTCTTCCTGCAACTTACTAATCTGCGTATCATAACCGATTACCTGATCGTAGCTGACTTGCATCTCACAAAGTTCTTCCATAATCATCTGATAGTCTACAAAAAGTGCCGTATATGCCTGAATCTCTTTCAACACAATTCTTTTCAGCACCTCTTCCGAAATACTGTGTCTGGTGCAATCTCCACCTTTGTTCTTTGTCTGGCAGATATAAAAGGCTTTTTTCTTCCCCTTATACTGATTTACCCTGCGTATCATCGGTGTCTTGCAATCTCCGCAAAACACAAATCCCGAAAAAAAGTTTGCACTGTCTGATGTTTTCGATGCCCTACCATCATATTGAAGCAGCTTCTGAACCACATCAAAATCATTCTGCCTGATAATTGCCGGATGCGTATTTTCTACTTTCACCCACTCTGATTCTGGCTTATCCAGGCGTTGCTTTACTTTATAGCTGATTCGTTCCTGCTTGCCCTGTACCATGTTTCCAATATAGACTTCATTGGTCAGAATCCTTTTGATCTGCACTGCCGACCATTTCGGTGTATCTGAACTATGGAATCCGGAATTGTAATTTTCACCATTTGCCTTTTTATATTCTTTTGGCGACTGCACATGACGTACATTCAGTTTTTCTGCGATTGCTCCAAGACTGAATCCATCAATTTTCCATGAAAATATTTTTCTTACAATATCCGCTGCATAAGAATCAATCACCAGACAATTCTTATTCTCCGGATCTTTGCAGTAACCATACGGGGCAAATGCTCCAATAAATTCACCTTTTTCACGTTTGATTTTCTGGTGGCTTCGCACTTTACCGGAAATGTCCCGGCAATAGCTTTCATTTACAAAATTTTTGATCGGAACTACAAATGACTTCTCTGAAAAATCTGCTGTTTTACTGTCGAACTGGTCTGTAACTGAAATAAAACGCACATTTAAAGCCGGGTAGGTCTTTTCGATCCATCGCCCGGCTTCTATATACTCTCTTCCGAATCTGGATAAGTCTTTTACAATCACACAGTTTACTTTTCCAGCTTCTATATCAGTTGTCATTCGTTTAAACTCAGGTCGGTCAAAATTTCCTCCTGAGTATCCGTCATCCACATATATATCAAAGATCTGAATATCCGGCTGGCTTTTTACAAAGCTCCGAAGTAACTCTCTCTGATTTGCAATGCTGTTGCTCTCTGACTTCGCACCGCCCTCTTCCATATCATCTTTCGATAACCGAAGATACAATGCAGCATCGTACATATCTGGCATATTCATTTGCATTTGTTCCATTTTACATCGCTCCCAACTTACTTATTCCATTGAATTTGAAGTCAGAAACCATGTATCACGTTCATTTTCCCTGACTTCACATTAACATAACATCTGTAGCTTCGCAAGATATTTTTTCAAGACTTGCATCTAATACATCAACTCCGTTCTTTTTCTTAGATAATCACTGATCGCATCTGTAGCATCCATTTCTCCTGTCATTTCCACGACTACCACATACCCTTCATTCATGTGAGCATACGGCTGATCGCCAGATTTATCCAGAAAAGTTTCCACTTTCTCAGAAATAGCTTTATCTATATTAGGAATTAAGTCTTCAATATCCTTTAACTGCTCCAGATTCACACTGGAATCTATTACTGACTGATTTACCATGATGCTCACCTCTTTTCCAACATATTCTTTGTATCAGTTGTCCTATACCTGCAATTTTCTCAAATGCATCACCTTATCTGGATATTCTTTAGCAACTACTTCACTGCCAATCTGAATATATGTTAAGCGCTTAATTTTTAGATATGATAGAAAAAATCCCCGACTGCTTTTCAGCAGCCGGAGCACCTTGACAATTCACATATGATTGATTTGATTCGTTTGCACGACGTCCGATTTCAGCTTTGACGATTTCGTTCCATGGAGCCAGAAGTTCTAATTCATCATCGCTCATCCTATCATTATCGTGCTGATTTGCACAAAGAAATAACCTTATTATGCCGGTTGACAGGTTGGATTACGCTGATTTTTTGAAAACTTTATATGGTATATTTTAATGAATTGTAGGATTACTTTATTGACATTTCTGACACTATCATATACACTGTACATATCGTATAAGTACGCATATATCAGAAGGTGGTGAGAGGAAGTTAGAATGGAAATTATCATAAGTAATAGTAGTGATAAGCCTATTTATGAACAAATTGCTATGCAGATTAAGAGTTTAATCATGAATGGTACCCTATCTGCCGGAGAAGCCCTGCCTTCCATGCGTGCACTGGCAAAAGACCTGCATATAAGTGTTATTACTGTTCAACGAGCTTACGAAGATTTAACTCGAGATGGGTTTATCGAAACCGTATCGGGAAAAGGTAGTTTTGTTGCATCACCAAATAAAGAATTTATTCAAGAAGAACAACTACGAATAGCAGAAGAACTTTTAGAAAAGGTTGCTATAATCGGTCGTACTCATGGTATCAGCTATGAGCAAATGGCTAATATTCTAAAACTATTTTTTGAAGAATGAGAGGTGGAATTATGGAACAGAACAGTATTGTTGTAAAAAATGTGACTAAAAAATTTGATGATTTTATGTTAGATCATATTTCATTTACAGTTCCTACAGGACGTATTGTGGGTTTCATAGGAGAAAATGGTGCTGGAAAAAGTACAACTATCAATTTAATTTTAGACCAGTTAAAGTTGGATGCGGGTGAAATAAGAATATTGGGTAAACAAAATCATTCTTATTTGCATAAAGAAAACATTGGTGTTGTTTTTGACGAATGTAAATTCCATTCCGTCTTAAATGCAAAAGATATTGCCCAAATCCTTTCGGGATCTTATAAAACATGGGATATGAATTTGTTTGAAGAATATATGAAACGCCTTGATGTTCCATTAAATAAATCAATAGGGCAACTTTCAAAAGGTATGAAGATGAAATTGTCAATTATTTGTGCACTATCGCATAGACCCCAGATTCTGATTTTAGACGAAGCAACAACAGGGTTAGATCCTGTTGTACGAGATGAAATTTTGGATATTTTTTTAGAATTTATTCAAGATGAAGAACACTCTATTTTGTTCTCTACACATATAACCTCTGACATACAAAAGGTTGCTGACTATGTAATTCTGATTCATAATGGAAAAATTATTTTTGAGGAAAAGAAAGATGACCTTATTTATAATTATGGAATTATACGCTGTAAAAAATCAGAATTTAATACTGTTTCGCCAGATGACTATGTATGTTGTCGAGAAACAAATCTTAGCGTGGAATGCTTAATACATGACAAAGTAGCTGCAAAAAAAAGATACAAAAATCTAATTATTGATAATGCTTCTATTGAGGACATTATGCTGTTCTATATCAAAGGAGGTGTCAAATGAAAGGATTGGTTTTTAAGGATTTATTGCTTATGAAGAAAAATGAATAAAAAAGTACATTTTTGTTAATGTATTTTTTTGTTAATAGCAATTTCATTCTTCGGAGAGAATGAAGTTTACTCAATTATGTCATCGGCTTTTTTTTCACTTTTTATCGGTATGCACTTAATGATGACCATGACCTATGATGGATTGACTTCATGGAAACAATATGAATTAACCTTGCCGATGAGTAAGTACCAAATCATTTTCAGTAAGTATTTGACTAGCTTGCTTCTTGTTCCGATTAGTATAATGGGTACAGTTATCATTTATATCATTCGTTATGTGGTTTATCATAATTTTACACTTAGCCAGTTTGGTTTTTCTATCGCCATTGCAATAGCATTACCTGTTTTATGGTGTTCTATATGTTTAGCAATAGCACAGTGGTTTGGCTATATGAGTGTTCAGTATGTGAGAATGATTTGCACACTTCTCGTTATCTTTTTCGTAAGTAAAATATCAAAAGATATGAAATACGTTACTCAAAATTTGGTTAAAAATCCTATGTTGATTACTATTTTTGCTTTGGGTATAGTAGTCGCATCGTATTTTGTTAGTGTTATAGGATACTCAAGAAAAAAATAAAAAGTAGAAGTGCAAATAAAAGTAAGTGTCGAGCGAGTACGTTGCCCTGTCTGCGGAAATAAAACACGTGACAAAATCCGAGAAGATACTGTACTAAAAAATTTTCCACTCTTTTGTTCGAAGTGCAAAAGAGAATGTCTAATCAACATTGAACAATTCCATATAACTGTTATTAAAGCGCCAGACGCAGAGCCGATAATACACAGTTCTTTGAACTGTAGTTATCGGTTTTTGTATTTTCCCAATCATAGTGATTATCAGCTATTGATTTACACTTAAAACTGATCCAGATTTAATGCTTAAAACTGACCCATGGTATAATTTGGCCTTATGGCCTTGATAACTGATAATTATTTGTATAAGTCAGTTTTATATTCCTGTGACCTCTCTTTCGTTTTAATATGTTGTCTGTAACAGAATCGGCTGTTCATGTTACGTCATTGCTACAAGTCTTTCTTTCCATATCATTTTGAATCCAACCCGGGCAGATTTTCTTCAAAATCATGGTGAAAGTGCTTCGTTTCTGTGTTGGGAAAATGAACGGAAACACTTGATTTTACTGACTTTCTTCAATGTAACCTTATTATAACGTCCTCCCCCCATCCCACCTCTTCATTGGGATACTCCTCATACCCCGGCAATGGTCTGGCGCCTTTTCGGAGATAGGCTTTTACTTTTTCCCCATAGAGGTAGGGATCGTTTCCATTTACAATCCCCCATTGCATTAACAATGCTGCGGATCCGCTGACAAAGGGTGTTGCAAAGGAAGTCCCTGTTACTGTTCTGTAACCACCACCGGGTACGGGAGCAACTATGTTTACTCCCGGTGCCACCAGATCAGGTTTCAGATATGGCAGCATTCTGCTGCCCCTTCCGGAAAAATCCGCATAAGAGTCAACCAGCGAATCATATGCTCCAACTGCAATAACCCGCCGGGCTGTGGCAGGTATGGTCAAAGTCCCATATGCCCTTGGTTCATAAAACCCAGTCCCTCTGTTCAGAGTATTTCCACCCGGCAGCCACAGGTAATATTCCCCTCCTCTGACCTTTTTTCCACTTAGGATGATTTTCCAGTCTCCACTGTCCACATAAGTTTTCCCAGGAAGGAAATCTATGTAGATTTCCTGTGTCAGATGATAGGGTCCAGGTTTGCCATAATAGATTAAAAGATCTGTATTTCCCAGTCTGTACCTCTGAGGACCAAGCTTTTCGTCTAAGGGGCCGATCCGGTTTCCGGATGGATTTTCAATATAAATACTCATCTCATCCTCATAAGATTTCCATAACTGCACATTTAATGTTGGTTCCCTGCTGCTCACAGATAATTCTATCTGTCTGGTCTGTCCCTGTTTCAGGGTTCCTCCCTCATGCAGAGGCTGATTGCCGTTGTTCCCTGTACCTGTACAGATAGCCAGACGTCCTGTGGAAGAAACCATATCTATATATGTTTCAAGAAGGGAATCTCCCTTGTGGGATCCATAATTATTTCCAAAACTGAGATTAATTGCCATTGGCCGTCCCATAGTCAATGCCTGTCGCACCAGATAATCAATCCCCTGTATCAGCTCCGTAGTCCTGGGAAAGGAGTTTTCTCTGGGAATTCCCATTTTCACAACCAGTAGATCACTTTCATAGGCAACTCCCTGATTCACCCCATCTGATGCCCTCCCATTTCCTGCTGCAATTCCCAGCACGGAAGTTCCATGTCCACTGTAATCTGAAGATGGAACAAGACGCCTGCCCTGGTTTTCTCCAAGTGCAAGCGCCTCATCGATCTGCTCTTTCGTATATTCAGTTCCTGTCACATATCCCTGGGGTGGATTTCCCTGTATGCTCTGATCCCATAAACGTAAAATTCTGCTGCTCCCATCTGCATTTCGGAAATCAGGGTGAAAATAATCCACTCCTGAATCCACAACTCCTGTCAGGATTCCTTTTCCCGTCAGTCCATTCCTGCCGGTCTGCACTGTGCGGATGCAGCTCGCTCCCTTCGCCTGAAACAATTCAAAATACAAGCGTTTGGGTTTCTCCATAAATTCCACCTGCACTCTGTGGGAATACTCATCAATCTCACTTTCCGGCAAAGTTACCACTGCATAGCTGCCTAACAATGGCACTACCTGAATTCCATTTCCAGCCAGACCACTTTCCGGTCCGCTGTACTTTATGATCACATCCCATAGCCTGGTTGCAGGATCATATCCTATGTTAAGATTTCCTGACTTTCTACGCTCCTGTGGTGTTGCATCCATTGCAAGATTTAAAAGGTTATCTATTTTCTGGTCTGGCATTTTAATCTCATTTCCAGATATTCACTTAGTCTATTATATACAAAAGTTCTGCATACGGACTCTTATTATAACAATTTTAGGATAATAAGCGGGAATCCTCGGCAATTCAATTACCGAGATGAAAGCGCAAACTGTGCATATCTACACTCATAATAAATAAAAATAACAAAACGGTTTTCATTCAATTTCTCCCTATAAAAGTATATTTGATAAGAATAGTATTAAACCAACTGGTGGAAAGGGAAATTACAAATTATCTATTGAGTTCATGAATACAAAGACACATGGAAGGATTACTGAAGAAATTGTTTTTAAATAATCGAATGTGAGATCTTTTGTATATTGAGAATGAAAATTTCTGAAAAAGTTCAATATTAGTGCTGGATAATCCGAAAATTACTTCGGCGCAGTTGTATAATAAAAAATATATTATATTATAAAAATTTATGATATAATATCCAAGCTACCACCCCTAAACAGGTACAGGAAGGGGGTGTGCTATCAATGGATACAATTTTATCATTTATGCTTTCTATTCTGGCAGGTGTAATCACCTATTACATTTGCAAATGGTTGGATAGAAAATAGCAGCTGGTAGCCAGCCTGGGGAATAAGCCACCCTTGCCAAAACGGAATAAAAAAGCCTCGGAGATGCGACCTCCGAGGCTTTTTGCTGTGTTACCAATGAATTTAATTTTATCATTTTGCCTATGGCAATTATAGCATATGCAGAAAATGAAATCAATATACTTTTGTGGATGATAATTTCGATTAATTTAGATAGAAAATCATTTCATCGGCAGTATTCTAATCTTCCAACTGCTTTTAAGAAACAATTTTGAATGACTCCCAACGAGTACAGACGCAAGCGGTCATAAAAACCATTCCATCTTCTCCCTCACATCCGCATGCTTCAGATAAATAACATTAAATTCTCTGACTATGGGCTCACCCTTTAATGTAAAAATCCCAAGATCCGGGTCACTTTTGGCAAGTACTTCATATACAAATGAAATTCCATACCCGGACTTGATCAGGTCGATGATCATCTTAAAGCTGGAAATACATATATGCCGGTGAAAACGCTCCAGGGATTCATTATGCTCCAAAAGCTTTTCCTCCAAGATAGCCAGAGTTCCAGAGCCGTTTTCGCGATGAATCAGAGTTTCTTTCAGAATCTCCTCTACAGATACTTCACGGCCTGCAAAGGGATGATCCTTCGGACAGATTCCCACAAAAGGTTCCCGGCGATATAACTGGCTTCCAAATCTGTTTTTGTCAAAGAATCCTTCTATGATGGCATAGTCCAGAGTATTCTGTTCCAATAAATGCAAAAGATGCTTTGTGTTATCCACGATCAGAGTCAGTGCTGTATCCGGCTGATTTAAGAAATCGTGAATCCTGTCTGTGATCACATAGTCACCAATGGTCTTGGTTGCACCGATGCGCAGTTCCCGGAGACCATTGTTTTTTATCTTTTCCCTGAGAAAATTTTCACGCTGCTGAACGGAACGCAAGTAATCCTCCAGCATCTGTGCAGCAGGGGTCTTGATCAGTTTTCTGTTTTCATAAAGAAAAAGGCGGCAGCCGTATTCTTTCTCCAGAAACTGGATATGCTGGGTGACTGCCGGCTGGGTAATATGTAACAGCTCTGCCGCCTCCCTGTAATTCATAACACTGCATACAGCCATAAAGGTTTCTGTTCTGTGATCTAACATAATATTCTCCTTGAACTCTTCCACTCTATTGATATCAGATAGTTTTTTCTGTGCAATAAGAAAAAATTCTGCCCTGAAGGCTTTTTTATAAAGGTTTCTGTTTTTCAGTTTCACAGTTGCATTATTCCATAAATGTTACTTATCGTATAATAAAAACTCATAAATTGATTTTATCATTCATGAAGCCTATAATCAACAAAAGAGACACCGTATATATCAGAGAAAAGCAACAGCTACATAAAGGAGATACTTAAACATGAATGAGGAAAAAATAACAACATCCGCCAACAAAAAACTGAGTCCCGAGGAAATCAAGCGGGTAAAAGGTCTTGGATGCCTTCAGGACAAACGATATGATGACATCTTTAATATTCGGGTCATCACAGGAAATGGACATATTACCACAGATGAACACCGTGCCATTGCAGATGCAGCAGACAAGTTCGGAAATGGTCAGATCACTATGACAACCCGCCTGAGTATGGAAATCCAGGGAGTTCCTTATGATAATATTGAGAAAACAATCGCCTTCCTTGGAGAACACGGCCTGATGACAGGCGGAACCGGAGCTAAAGTGCGTCCTGTTGTCTCATGCAAGGGAACAACCTGCCAGTATGGTCTGATTGATACCTTTGCACTCAGCAAGAAAATCCATGAGCGTTTTTATGTAGGCTATCACGATGTGGTACTCCCACACAAATTCAAGATCGCAGTTGGCGGATGTCCAAATAACTGTGTAAAACCTAATCTGAATGATATGGGAATTATCGGCCAGAGAATCCCAAAACCGGATTCAGAGAAATGCCGGGGATGTAAGAAATGTCAGATTGAAAAAAGCTGTCCTGTACACGTTCCGAAATTAGTTGACGGTAAACTTTACATTGATCCTGAAGAATGTATCCATTGCGGACGCTGCAAAGGAAAATGTCCTTTCGGCGCAGTACCGGAATATCAAAATGGTTATAAAATCTATATCGGAGGCCGCTGGGGTAAGCGAGTCTCACACGGTCAGGCTCTTACCAGAATTTTCACAGAGGAAGAAGAAGTAATGGCAGTCATAGAAAAAGCAATCCTTCTCTTCAAAAATGAAGGAATCGCAGGAGAACGATTTGCAGATACTGTGAAACGTCTCGGATTTGAGTATGTGAATGAGAAATTGATTGGCTGAGTATTAAAAAAGACACTTCGGAAAACTTTCCCAAAGTGTCTTTTTTCAGGTTTTTATTTTGATGTAAAAATATCAACAGTTTTATTTCATAAATTATGCCGTCTGTTTTTCATCATTTTTTTCAAAAAGCTTCTTCACTCCCTGGATTGCTACCAGCACACCAAGGATCAGCAATAACACTGCGAAGATAAGCTGTAAGGTATTTCCAAGGTCCAAGCCTGTGGTAAATAATGCTTTTGTAAGCTTGCTGATGGTCATACCCAGTGCAGTAAAGGTAACTGCCATCATAAATACCATAGGAATCCAGAGCATGCAGCCCTGGCGTTTTGTTTTCTTAAGAAATACTGCGCAGGCTACAAGGGCAAGTACAGATAACAGCTGATTGGCAGAACCAAACAGTGGCCAGATTTCTGCATATCCTACCTTTGTAAGCAGATAGGCAAGTACCAGTGTAATGATCGTCGCAAAATATTTATTGGTTACTACTTTTAAGAACGGGCTCATATTTTCCTCGTCTGTATCAGAATCAAGGAAAAATTCCTGGAATGACAGACGTCCTACTCTGGCTACTGAGTCAAGAGATGTCAGCGCAAAAGCTGATACAGCCAGATTGATCAGTGTAAATACCAGTGAATGTGGCAAACCGATTACAGAAAGGAAGTTTGCAATAGCACCTGCAAATATCTGCGGCTGAGTGGTAAGTCCCTGTGCTGCTGCCTCACCATCTGCAAAGGATGCAACAGCGATCAGTGCAATAATTGCCAGCATACTTTCCATAAGCATTGCACCAAAGGAAACCGGAAGCATGTTCTTTTCATTTTTGATCTGTTTTGACGCAGTGCCGGAGGATACCAGTGAATGGAAGCCTGAAACTGCACCGCAGGCAATTGTCACGAAAAGAATAGGGAACATATACTGTCCGTCCACATTAAAGCTTGTAAAAGCCTTAAGATTACAGGATGGATTGGCTGCAAATACACCGATAACCGCACCAACGATCATGAAGATCAGCAGATAACTGTTCAGATAATCACGGGGCTGGAGCAGCGCCCATACAGGGGCAACACTGGCTACCAGAATATATGCAAAGATAATAATATGCCAGGTTCCAAGACTTACATATACCGGGAATTTAAGTCCCAGCGCAATTGCGAGCACTAATAATAAAATAGCCACTGCAGTATTGATCCATTTATTAAACTTGGAATATTTAAGGAAAAATCCCAGTCCCACTGCCTCGATGATAAATAACATGGAAGTTGTTGCAACTGCTCCGTTTGCTGCTACCTTGGTAACGGTTCCTGCATTATCTGTCACAAATCCGTTAAAGGTTCCTGCCACAACATCTGCAAATGCTGCAACAACCAGAATACAGAACAGCCAGCAGAATAAAAGGAATAATTTCTTTCCCAGTTTTCCGATATAGGCTTCAATGATATATCCGATTGTACGGCCTTTGTTCTTTACAGAGGCATACATAGATGCAAAATCCTGAACTGCTCCAAAAAATACACCACCGATCAGGATCCAGAGCATAACCGGAAGCCAGCCGAAAATTGCTGCCTGGATCGGTCCGTTGATAGGACCTGCACCTGCTATAGATGCAAACTGATGACCAAATACCACATTGGTATCAGCCGGTACATAATCCACTCCATCCTCCATCTCATATGCCGGTGTTTTTGCTTTTGGGTCAATGCCCCATTTATTCTGAAGATAACGGCCATACAGAAGATATGCTCCACCCAGCACTACAATGGCTATTATCATCATTACTATTCCACTCATAATGTCTTCCCTCTTCTTTCTTTTATATTTATAT
>ENA-OQIS01000014-OQIS01000014.1-human-gut-metagenome-genome-assembly--contig:-NODE-14-length-68350-cov-5.251396_pt1 | contig 68350 bp, 65 predicted proteins | sample MGYA00242589_ERZ504754 | MGnify/ENA primary metagenome ERZ504754 (study PRJEB26092, sample SAMD00036351) | human gut metagenome | host: Homo sapiens | study: EMG produced TPA metagenomics assembly of...
TAAGGCTACTACAATAGGTAGGGCGCAAGGTCTTATGCAGAAGCACTTTGAGACCTTGCGCCCTCTGTTATTCTACCCTAAAAATACTTTGCCAGCTGCTTCAGACCACGCCGGATGCTGTCACGGATACAGGTAAGTTTGCATCCTTCATTACTCTTTAATGGAATTTGTATTCTCAGTTTTATAATCGGTATAATCAAGCCCATTAACCGGCATAATAAGGTCATTCCATCACATAAACCGGAACGATACGATATTATTGAGGTGAACGATTATGCCGATTGATGATTTAACTGCTTTAGGGCAAAAAATGCGGGAAGCCCGAAAGAATAAAGAACTGACACAACAGGAACTTTCTGATCTGAGCCATGTTTCTGTAAAGCAAATCGCCAATATCGAAAAAGGGAAAATGAATCCTTCCTATTTGATTTTGAGAGCATTGGCAAAGGTCCTGCACATCTCTTTAGATACACTTATAAATCCAGATGTTTCTCTGGAGGATGAGGGTGTCAATCAGATGAAAATGCTTTATTCCAGCTGTCCGCCAGAAATGCGTGACACCCTGCTGCATCACACCCAGGAAACGGTGAAAGAACTGACAGAGTTGTCCGAAAAATTTGAAACGAATTGAGCCAGTGAGTGAAATTTAACGATTCTCTCACTGGTTCTTTTCATTTCATATAAATTTAATCAAATAAGAAAGTTAACTTATACATATCAAATTTAGGTTACAAAAGGGACAAAGCTGATTTTTTACATCTACTGTCCCTTTTACATTTCCGTTATTATCTATTCATACTATATATCGTAAATAATTCCAGGTGGTAACAAAAAATTTAAAATTCTTTTAAAGTCAGAAAAGAAGTTCCCTACTCATTTAGACAATGAACTCTTTACGTTGATGAGTTGTCAACTGTATACTATTTTTTTACTTTTTTCCAAAATACAAAATATTTTACAGCAAACTGTAGAAAAGTAATAACATATACAACTAACATTACCCTAAAAAATACTGGTATCCAGCCTGGTTCACTGGGATCTGTTACAATAGTATCAATCAGGATACAAAGAATCATCAATATTAACGGAATTACTCTTCCACGAAAAATCCGATTCATCATATCCAGACGGGAGATGTCGTCACAGAATATTTCCTCTTTCTGTTGCATCTTGTCTGCTGGTTTCCTGAAATAATTGTATCCATCAAATTCTGTCAGGTATTCCCATCCGCAATCTTCAAACATTCGTATATATTCACTCTGATGTTTGATTCCTTCTTTATTGTAATCTAGCTGGTAAATTACCTTCTCAGGCTCACATCTCTCAAATGTATATAGTCCAGGAAATGTTACGCTCTTGAATTTCCAACCTTCCAAGTGCCTTTTGCTCAGGTAATTTTCTTCTTTTTCGTACTCCATAATACTAAACCAGCGAATTTCTTTTTTGAGTTTCTTCATTGCGTTACCTCCTGTGCATTACGATACAATCTGCGGATTCTTTTTAGCTCAAGCTCCAGAACTTCCGTACCGAGTTCTGTGATCTCATAAATTTTCCTTTTATCTTCTTCCCTGATAAAATGGATTAGGCCATCTTTTTCCATTTTTGAAAGACTTCCATACATGGTTCCAGGACCAAGTACCACTTCATTTTCTGTCAGTTCTCTTACTTTTTGTACAATCCCGTATCCATGATTTGGAGTACGAAGACATAACAATATGTAAAAACTTGTCTCCGTCATGGGAACGTAAACCTTTTTTATATGTGCATCCATAAACCTTTCCTTTCAGTGCGATATATCGTACTTCGATACTTGCATTATATCGCACTGTGATATATTTATCAATACAGTAATACAGTTATCATAAAAAAACCAGAAAATCAGTGTGTCCATTACTGATCTCTGATTTTTTATTTACAGATAATATATCACATGCTCTCTAATAGTGTCCTACAGAAGCATAAACTGATACAGCGTATTTTTATGGTTCTTTAAATAATCTTTGCATAAGAATCCATACTTGCATCGACTTTCATTATCAACTTACACATATCAAATTTATTTTCATAGGTTATAACTTATATTCTATTTTAATTTTCAAAGTATACCATATCCCATGATCGTTCCGTTATTGATATCATAGCTTCTCTGGTTCACGGCATTACTGGAGTTTCCTTCCACGGTGTATACGGTACTGCCTTCGGTTTTCTCCACGATTCCCACATGGTCTGAGGTTCCGTCCCCGTTCCAGTCAAAAAAGATCAGGGTTCCGGGTGCTGGGGAATATCCCCGGCTTTTCCACTTTCCCTTGCTCTGGAACCATGCGATTCCATCATCGCACAGGGAGAATTTTGGCATCTTGCCGCTCTTGATGAGTCCTGCCTGATCCCCACACCAGCTGGCAAAGCAGGCACACCATGCCACATGGCTGTCAAAGCCATACCACGACCAGAACTTCTGGCCTCCCTCATTTCCAAGCTGGGTAAGTGCCACCGATACGATCTGGCCGTTGCCTCCAAACAGGCCGGCAAACAATCCGCCGCTGGAATAATACCGCAGGACATGTGGGACGTACTCTGGGTCGCCATAGGCACTCCATCCATGCGAAGCCGCCTGCTCGTTGGAAAACTGCAGGGCATTTTCGGCACTGTAACCGCCATACTTCCGTATCGCCCACGTTATGTATCCGTTGCCGTAGTTATATCCTTGCAGGGACAGTTTCAGCTTATCCATATCCTGTGGACTGGTGCATCCGGCTTCCTTCAGGCAGTCTGCATAATACTGGATTCCTACCTGTATGGAGTAATCTGCGTCCTGGATGGCATTGGGACTGTTGGAGTACCTGGTGTTGTATGGGCACTCACTGCTCTGCATGGGATCGGTTCCCCGGCCGCCGGATTCCTGCATCATGATCGCCTGTATCACGGAAACGTATTCGGGGATTCCGTACTGGTTGGCATATTTCTGGATAGCTGTTGTATAGGAAAGGACTTCCTGACTCAATGCTTCGTTGCTCTCTGAGCTTCCTGAAAATGCCGCACCGCCAATGATTCCGACCATGATAACCAATAAAAGAACGATAACTGCTCCGGCGGCTCCCAGTGCAGCCATCATGGACTGCACGGTTTTCGCTGCCGCTTCCACGGCGGCTTTGGCTGCCTTGAAGGTATTCTGCCCTGCCCTTGCCGTTTTCTGCATCCGGCGGACGTTGTTGGACGTCTGCATGGCAGCTTTCTTCGCCGCCTGCTTCGCTGCCCTTCGTTCCATCTGCTTCTGCATCCGGGCTGTCAGGGCGTTGGAGCTGGCCGCACGGAGCTTCTGCTCTGGCTGGACGCTGATCTTCGCAGACTGGGGAGCCGTCTTGATGATACGCTTCTGTATGGTTTTCGGCTCCGGCTGTTTCCTTGGTTTTTCTTTAATCCGAATGGTTTCCGGCTGTTTCTGTCGGATGGTGGTCTGCCTTACTGTATCTTTTGCTTCCTTCTTCCGGCTCTGTTCTCGGATGGAGAGCTGCTTCATTTCTGCTATTTCCTGTCTGTTCTGGATTCTTGGTGTCTCCCTGGCAGCCCGGATCTTCTGCTCTTTCGTTTTGACGGCATCTGAAACCACCTTTTGCCGCTGGGCTTCCTGGATCTGTACCTCCCGGATCTGTGCTTCCTGAGCTTCCCGGCTGGCAGGATTGGCGGTCTGTGTGTCCCCTGTTCCTCTGGCGGTTTCTTTCTCCGCTTCTTTTTTGCCAGCGGCTCTCTGTTTGATCTTCTCGTAGGAAGTCTGTGCGGCTGTCTTTCCGGCTCTGGTTACAGTTCTGCCTGTCTTTCTTGCAGCCCATTCCTCTGCGGATGTGACTTTCCCACTGGCATATTCGGATGGGGACTGTTCTCCCATGTCATTGTCCCTGGCATTTGCGATGGTCTGGGATTTTTCCTTGCTCTCCAGTATGGCCGTCCGCATCAGCTCCTTGGGGATTCTGGAGGCAGGATTTTTGGTCTTTGGTTTTGTTGTAACTTCTTTGGTTTTGATATCCTTCATCTCTCACCTCCAGTCTCGGCTTGTCCCGCTCTTACGCTTCGCCCGGCTTGGTCGTCATCAGGCGGTACAGTTTTGTATTTCTTGGAAACGAATTTTCAAATGGCACCAGATTTCCGGAACAGCGGATCAGACCATGGCCGGCACCCACATTGGTGATGTAGGATAACTGGTTGTCTGAAATATTCAGAAGTGCCGCCAGCTCGTCCCGGTCGGTGGTGGCCTGATTCAAAAGGATCAGGAACTCACTGTTCGCCAGCATCAGGCGGGCGGTATCGGATTTCAGAAGTTCCTCTACGTTCTGGGTAAGCCCGGTGACAAATCCGGAATACTTACGGATACGCTTGTACAGGCGGTAGAAAAAGTCCGCACTGTATTCGTAGCGGAACAGCAGATAAAACTCATCCGCAAAGATCCATGTCGTTTTTCCCTTCTTCCAGTTCTGGATCACACGGTTGAAAATAGAATCCAGTGTGACCAGCATGCCAAGGGGCATCAGCTGTTCGCCCAGCTCCCGAATATCATAGTCGATGATACGGCTCTTCGTGTTGACATTGGTTTCCTGGGCAAAGGTGTTCAGACTTCCGTTGATAAACAATTCCGAAGACAAGGCCAGTCCTCTGGCTTCTTCCTCCGGCTGGAGCATGAGCTGTCGGTACAGGTCTTTCAAAGTCGGCACCTGCCCTTTGTAACCGCCCCTCATATAATCCCGGTACACATCTGCGGTGCAGCGGTCGAGGATGGATTTCTCCTTTGCCGAAAGGTTTCCGGCTCCGACAAGTTGCTCAAACAAGGACAGGATAAATTCTGACTTCTCAATGAGCGGGTTGCGGTCATTGCCATAGGCGGAATCCATGTCCAGTGCATTCAGATGAGTATCCGAGGTTGCCGAGATCCGGATAACCTCTCCGTTTAAGGCTTCCACCAGAGAAGCAAACTCCGACTCTGGATCAAGGATGAGGATGTCATCTTCCGTGGAAAGGGCAAGGTCTACGATCTCCTCTTTTGCTGAGAAGCTCTTTCCCGAACCGCTGACACCCAGTCGGAAAGAGTTGCCATTTAACAGTTTCCTTCGGTCTGCCACCAGCATATTTTTGCTGACTGCATTCTGCCCATAATAGATGCCGCCCGGCTGCATGATCTCCTGCGTATGGAATGGAATCAATACGGCAGTGGACTCTGTGGTAAGGGTTCGCACGGCATCGATTTTCCGCAGGCCATACGGCAGGACGGTATTCAGCCCATCGACCTGTTGCCATTTCAGGGTTGCCATCTGGCAGAGATGTTTTCTGGCAATAGAATACAGGGTTTCCGTATCAGAATCTAACTGCTTCTTGCTGTCTGCCATATGTACCATCGTCAAGATACCGAACATCATTCTCTGATCCCTGGTGGTCAGGTCATCCAGCATCTCCTTGGTTTCTTTTCGCTGCAGCTCCATATCGTAAGGAACCACGGCAGAAAAGTTATTGTTTGCATTCTGGCGCCTCTGCCAGTTGGTGACATTTGTCTCTACGCCCAGCAGTCGGTTCTGGATCTCCCTCACTGCTTCGTCTGTCGGTACCGGGATGATGTCAATGGATAGCATCAGGTTTCTGCCAAGTCCGCACAGCTCCGATACCATCTCGTCTTTTACATAGCTGGCGTAATCTTCCATAAAAAGGACTCTGCCATATTGCTCACCCAGTTTAAAATGATCATTGTGGAATTCCATCGTGTCCGGGCAGATCCAGTCTTTGAAGCTGTGTCCTTTTTTCGCAAAGGCTTTCATGTCAAACGTGAAACTCTGCGGAACGTCTGCCTTGAAAAAGTCTCGGAAGATCTGGAGCCTCTGTTCTGCATCCAGTTCTTCCCCGATGGAGGACAGCTTGGCCAGATGGGTGATGATATCTGTTCCCACACGGGCGAAATAGGTTCTGGCTTCATCGATATTTTTCTTGTGAACGCTGACGGTCAGATAGCGTTCCTGATAGATGCTGTTGTTGGTACCGGAGATTTTGGACAGGAGCATGTCGTTGTACTCCTTCCGGTATGCATCAAGCCCGTCCCCTTTCATCGGAATCAGCAAGGACTGCTCAAACTCTTCCTTGTTGATCTTGCGGTTGTTCAGGGTAATCTTCGCCGTACAGCCGGAATCCAGTGCATTTAAAAGCTCGGAATAATCCAGAAACATTTCTGTCTTGTCCGCTTTGCTGGCAATGGAATAGTTGATATCCGTAAACCGGAATGTCCGGGAATACTTGCTCTCCACCTGAAAAATACCATCCGGCCAGATCTTGCGGATGGGGATTGCCTGCTGGACAGACCTCGGTACTTTAAATTTTTCTTTGTCCTGTTTCAGTGTCTGACTCAGGGTTTTAATCAAAGGCATCACCCCTTCCTTTTCGCTTCTTTGGTTTCTTCTGTTTCGTCCGCTTCTTCTCCAGAAGCTCCGCTCCGTTTCCCATCATTTTTTCACCCAGCCGCAGGCTCTCTTCCAGACAGGAAAAGTACAGGTTTTCCGACTTAAATACCAGCCGTTTCGGATACAGCAGTTCGGATTTGATGACTGTCCATGCAAACTGTTCTGCCGTCATGCCGTGGTAACGGAAAAAGCCGCAGGCCGCAAAGGGAGCCGCCCCAAGGATGCACAGCCATCCAGTTACCTGTTCCCCGGCATATTTCCGGGTGAGGAAATAAATCCCAAGGGCTGCCAGGATTGCCAGTACCGAAAATAAGCACTGCCGGAAACTTAACCCCCAGAACATTGACTCCTGATAGTCTCGGATTTCTTTATTCATTTTCACTTCCATGTTGTTTTCTACCTTTCTCTTTGTGATCTCTGTTTTTTCTTTGGTTTCTGTTTGGATGCATCCCCTTGCTGGGTGCCATTTCTTTCCATAAATCTTTTTGTTCCTTCCGGATCAAGCTCTGCCAGTTTTTTCAGGTCGAATGCAACCCTCTGGAAAATGCAGTAACCGGATGATGCGGTATCCGGCTGGATCGTTCCCAGCTTATACTGCTTTATAAAACGAAGCTTTTCTTTACTGAAATTGTGGTCGATATAGGCTTCATTGATACCGCCCAGCGGAGCAAAGGGCAGGTTTACCGTAAGGTCTGCAAAGCTTTCCGGGCATCCATCTTCCATGTGGTAAAGCCCGATATAGAGATTGTCATCGTTCATGTAACTGTCTACCCGGAGAAATAATTTCTCCCGGCCATACTGCCAGTCGTAGCTCAGTGTCTTTGGTTCTTCCATTTTTTTGCCTCCTATAATCCCATGATCTCTTTTACAATCCGGTCAGATGCTTTCACTGCCCCGACCAGTACCAGTAAGTTAAATACCAGCTCCCCGATGTAATTCCAGACAATCGTCACAGCAGACAGGCTGGTATCCTCGACGGCCGGCGGACTCGCCGCAAACACCGAAAAGATGATGCAGGCCAGTGCGATGATGGCTCCTTCCAGACATACCCCGGCATAGGAACGGATAAAATTCTTTCCTACGGACTGAGTTGGCTCCCCGGCAAAGGTTGCCAGCGGGATCGGTGCGATGGCTGTGTACATATACAGCTTGAACATTCTTCCGTATACAGTCAGAATCATGACAAATGACAATACCGTAATCAGCAGGCTGCCCAATAGGGTTACGATCCACAAAGGGATGGATTCCAGCATCCCGACTGCTTCGATCTTGTCCACGATCTCTGAGGGCAGTTCCGTTACCGTTCCACCTGCCATCCCGGAATGAGACATAATGCTGGAGATGATCCCCTGCACAATGGAAAAAATTGCCGTCAGAAGTTCCATGCCGGACATGACGGCTCCCTGTGCCAGTGCGAAACGGATAAAGGCTTTTACTACATGTTCCGGCTTTTTCATATCCGTGAAGCTCCCACAGGTTTTCACCAGCCCTGCCGCAAAAAATAAGACCAGCAGGCCGTACCCGATGGCTCGGAGCCCTCCGTTGATGTTCGTCATTACGCTCCAGATCGCACCGCCCTTGAAATTTTCCGGGCTTTGCGTCAGCAGTGTCCAGATCTCGGCCAGCTTGTCACTCCAGGTCTGCAAGGCAGAATTTAGATTCTGTACGATCCAGTTATCACTCAAACAGTTTCACCTCCCATCCTCAAAAGTGAGCAGGGAGCCGGCATTTCGCATGGCTCCCCTTCTGGACTCTTCTCCTATCCCATGATCAGGTCCAGGATCTCTTTTGCAAAGGTAATGATGATACCGCCTGCCAGTGTCAGAAATCCGTTTGCCCTCTGGCTTGGATCGTGGCTCTTTAAGGACAGACCGACCTGCACGATACCAAATCCCAGCAGGATCAGGCCAATGGCGCGGATCAGGGAAAAGATAAACGTGGACAGGTTATTGACTACGGTCAGCGGATCGCCTGCGGCATAAACGCAGGTCGCCCCAATGCAGATTGACAGTACCATGACTACATACAGAGCAAACAGTTTCTTCTGCCCTCTCTTCATCTTCAGCGGTGCGGTCTCTTTCCTGATTTCTGTGTGTTTCTTATTTTTCAGTAAATTCATTGGCATTCCTCCCATCAAAAAAGCTCCCCGATGATGTCCTCATCCAGAAGCAGTTCGTAATCGTCATATCTTGTTTCGTCAAATGTAAAATCGTCATGCGCCAGCGGTGCTTTCGCATAATTGAACGGGCCGGCACCTCCGTCCTCGGTATACCGGATGTTGGGATGCTTCATCAGGTCATACTTGGCATCCAGTATGGGCCGCTCCCCGCGGATAAACAGAAGTGCATTCTGGTTATCCAGCATACGGACTTCATCCGGCTGTAACAGCTCCCTTCCGCTCTGCTGGAAGTTGGTGGAGTAGCTGCCGGATTTTCCTTTGGTCTGCCCGTAGGTGTTGGTGTCTATGGTTTCTTTCCCCAGTAATTCTGATACATATTTGTGTGTCTCTTTTTCATTGCCGCCCAGGTACAAAAACTCATCGCAGTTGCCCACCAGACTTTCCCAGGAGTCCTTGAACAGAGCCTTTAGCTGGCTCATGTTCTGGATGATGATGCTGCAGTAAATGGAACGGGAACGGCAGGTTGCCAGGATCTTCTCAAACTCATTTGGCAGGGATACGTTTGGAAACTCATCCATGATGCAGTTGACCGGAACCGGGAGGGCACCGCCATGCACACGGTCTGCCATGTAATAAAGCGTCTGGAAAAGCTGGCTGTAGATCATGCCTACCAGATAATTCAAAGAGGTGTCTGCATCCGGGATACAGCAGAAAAGGGCAACTTTTCTTTCTCCCATGCTGGAAAGATCCAGTTCATCAGTATTGGTCAGCTTGGCGATCTGCGGCAGATTGAAGGCTGCCAGCCGGACACCTACACTGATCAGGATGGACTTGGCGGTCTTTCCTGCCGCCTGCTTGTAAATGTGATACTGCTTGACGGCAATGCTGTCCGGGTCCCGCATCTCCAGACGGTCAAACAAAATGTCCAGAGGGGACTCGTAGTCCTCGTCCTCTTCTTTTACCTGTGCCGAGCCTAACATCTCCATGATCATGGCGAAGTTCTGTTCTTCCGGCGGAGCTTCGTGGAGCAGATACAGCATCAGTGCCTGAAGCAGTGCGGTTTCGCTCTTCTCCCAGAAGGGATCAGAAGACTGGGAACCTTTGGGTGTGGTGTTTTGTATCAGATTGGAAATAAGACGGAGCACGTCTTTGTCATCGTGGACATACTCGAATGGATTGTAGCAAAAAGATGTGTCGGGATTGATGAGGTCAAAGACACGCACCTCATATCCTTTCTTTTCCAGCAGGCCGCCTGTCTTTCGGAGCAGCTCGGCTTTCGGATCGGTGATGACCATCGAACAGCAGCACTGCATGATGTTTGGCAGGGCAAAGCCTCTGGATTTTCCTGCACCGGAGCCTCCCACTACGAGAATGTTGAGACATCTGCGGTGCTTGTGGGTGTCAAGGCTAATGCGGAAGTTCTGTGTCAGCAGGATGTTCTGGGAGTACGGCTTCTGGCTATATTTCTTACAGATCTGCCGGGCACCGCCCCATCTGGCAGAGCCATGTTCTTCCCCTCTGCGGTAGTTCTTCTGACTGGAATAAAAAATGCCGATCCCGGCTGCGTAAAGTAACGTGCAGACCAGCATCGACTTGATGGTATATTCCGTATAATGAAACTGGAAGGGATGGTTCAGCTTTTCTGTGAGAACCTTCATCAGCTCGAAAAGATTCCTGCCCGGCTGGATGGCATCCGCAAGCAGGATCGCTGCCCACCAGATGACAGGCAGTCCGGCAAGCCAGATCACCCAGTCTGACTTCCGGCTGTTTGTTACCGGGATGGCTGCTGTTTTGGCCTCTCTGCTCTCGGCAGATCCGTGATGTGGAAGCTGTCCACTCCCGGAACGAGGGCAAGGCTGCTTCCATTCTCCCAGTTTACGTGGATCTGCCCTGCATCGTCTACCATATCCACCTTACCTTTTAAGCCGGGTGGCATGTGGCTCTCCCCCTCCATGCTGTTAAGCGTGACCTCGGTTCCCGGCGGATATCTTCTCCGCATGGCTTCTATTCTTTCTTGTGTCATATTTCTGTATATTTGTACCACATCCTTTCTTCATCTTCCCCTTCCACGGTATGGGCGGTATCTGGATTTCATGATCTTTAAGAGGACGCTATCGATCCCATCGGAATAGCGTCCGTTTTTCAGGTATGTGTCCCGGAGCTGGTTTAAGGCTTCCACGGATTTGCTGTGTTCGGCTTCTGTCAGGTAGAGCTTTCCCTCTTCCTGCTCTGCCAGCTTCAGAACCAGATCCCGTGTGGTATCCACCGGAAGCCCCTGTTCTTTTTCCTGCCGGAACACTTCCCGGAGTGCATGGATCAGCATGTGGTTCATGATCCGGTCCATCTTTACATATCGCATTCTTGTCATAGGCGAGCCTCCTTTTTTCCTCTTTTTTCTCAACCACAACATACCACACTTCCTCCCGGAAAGCTACTGCAAAAGAGCCGGAAAAGCCCCTTTTTATCAGCGTTCCGGGGACTTTTTACTCTTGGCAGGTTTCTCCGTTTTTTCCTCCGGGATGGCAAATTCATCGGTCATAAATTCCTGCTCGCTTTTGCCAAGGTTGCGGTCTACCTGCTTGCCAATGGAATAGGCTGCACTCTTTACATCCTGGATAAAGGAGCGGAGTTCTTTCGGATCTTTCTGTCCGAATGCCTGCATCTGGCATACCTTGTCAAAGGAAAAACTGGAGACATCCATGCCGTATTTCTGTGCTGTCACATACGCCGCACAATAGGCCTGTGCCGATACCCCTGCCCTGCTGTAGCTTCCATCGTGATGGTCAAGGGATGCACAGGCCAGCTTCCGGCTGATGGAATGGAACGTTGCATTTTCGCTCATGCCATTTCGAACATAGATCGTCCGCTTATTCGGGATGTACTGTGCCTGTACCTTATCCGGCAGATTGTCTGCGATCTGAATCCGTACCTCGCTGTCAGTCAGCAGTGCTTCCATCAGCTGGTCCATCGGCTTTGGCTCTGCCTCTTCCGGCTGCTTGGTACGGATCTGGCTGATGTCATAGGCTTTCTGGATGGAGTACCCCTGCTGGATGACACCGTCCTTTTCATATTCCTGTCCGACAATGAAGTTGTATCCCTTGCTTCCGGTCTTGACTACCTTGCCTTCTTCCTTCCATTTTTCAAAGGTCTTGACCTGCCGTATCTCCGGATTCTGTGCATAAAGCAGGAACAGGTTGTCTGTCCTCTGCGGCTTGCACTGTCCCATAAAATCAAGGAATCCTTTTAAGGAGTCCCCATTCTGGAAGACCTCCTGTGCCTTTCCATCGATCATACCCCAGATTTCTTCCCTCTCCTGCTTTTTCTGTGCGGCATATTCTTCTTTCGATAACCGCTGGGCGGACTGCTCCTGCGAGTCCTGCCCTAAAAATTTTGTCAGGTCCATCTTCTACCTCGCTTTCACCTTTCGTTTATTTCTTGCTTTCTTCTGCGTTTTCCTTGGTCCACGGTTCTTTTCCCGGCTCCGCTTCTGGGATTCCTCTGCTTTCTCCCGTTTGATGTTCTCCAGCTCCCGGTGGACACTGGGACGCTCCTGTTCCCTCAGCCCTGCATCAGTCCCTTTTTCCTGCCCGGTAGAAATATTTCTGCTGTGCAAGGAAGAGCCGGACAGATTCTCTTCCCCCTCTTCCTGCACCGGGATAAAATTTTCCGGTTCGGAAAACTCCTTTTCGGGATGATTCTGGTTCTTTTCCTCTTCAGAAAAGTCCATGTCACCGACCTGGAATGCTTCGTCCAGATCGCTGATTTCAAACTGCACCTCGCCCTCCGGCATCTGCACAGTTTCCTGTACTGCTTCGGTTTCCGGTGCTTCCATTCCGGCGGTTACCTCATGGACAGCTTCCCCGACTTCGCTCCTTACAAAATCAAGGTTCATCTTATCCATGACACGGTTGACTTTGGCTGCATCATCGGCAAAGACCATGACCTCGCTCATTTCCGGGTTCTTTTTATCCCGGATGATCACATAGAGCAGTCCTCGTTTCCTGCCCTCACTGCAGAATTCACGCAGGCGGTCAGATGGCACAGTGAAGAACTTCAATGGCTTGTTCTCCTTTAACATCCGCACCATTCTGGTCTTGCCCCTCGTTTTCTTCTGGTCTTTTAATACGGCGGCAACAAATACCGCCAGATGCTTTGCCAGCGTACCCGAAAGCCTGAGCCCGTGGTCCACGCCGTCCAAGGAATACCGGACGATCTGGTCCGCCGCATCGCCTCCATAATTCATGTTGTTCACCTGCTTTCTGTTCTCGGTTTTCTGTTTTTCTCCGTCTGTTCTTCTTCCTGTCTCTGGATCTGCTCTGCCAGACGCATCTTTTCTTCCATCTCCTGGGACTGCTGTTCGATCCGGATACAAATGCGGATATCCTTTCGAAGCGGCTTCAGTTCTTCGGTGATCTGACCGATCCTGACACTGTCCGGTTCGCTCCGGTAGAGCCGCTTCCGCTCTTTCGTGAGTGCCTGTACCCTCTCTTCCAACGATGTGCGGTAGGTGAGTAGCTCTTCACGGGTAGTGATCTGATGCTTCTGTAGAAATTCCATCTGCTCGATCCTGGCATCCAGTTTTCGGATGTCTGCCCGGAGCACCGGGGAGATCCTTTTCGGCTTCTGCTTTAGGGCACCCATCTGGTACAGATAGGAATAGTACAGGGCCTGTATCCCTTTTAACTTCTTTTTCGGGGATCTGGAATCTCCTTCTTTTCCAGCAGGTATCCTGCTCTTGGGCTGCAAGATCCACTGCCGGATGCTCTCTTCCGAGTAATGCTTCCCAAGGCTCCGCAGACGGATATACCGTTCCATCCCCGGTGCTTTTAATGCAATGTACTTCCGGTTCAGCTTCCACTGGTATCCCCTCTGCTTCATCTGTTCCAGAAACTGTTTCCATGTGAAGCTCTCTGCCACAGCATCCCGGATGTCCAGACGGATCGAGGTTCTCCAGGTCGGCTTTCCGTCCTGTTCTGCCATCCACTGTGCATAGGATTTCCCTTTGCCGTTTTTCGGTTCGATGACAGATAAGCCGTATTTCAGACATAAGGCATCCGAAGCTTTCCTTACATCCTCATAGTAACTCCTGATGTTGCTGTGGTACTTTTTCCCATCTTCCATGCTCACGGAATTAAACACGATGTGGTTGTGGTAATGCTCCGTATTCAGATGGGTGGTGATGACTGCTTCGTATTTTCCCTGAAGGAGCCTTTCTGCCATTTCCATGCCGATCTGGTGAGCAAGCTCCGGGGTGACTTCCCCTTTGACAAAGCTCTGCACCAGATGGTACCCCTGTACTCCGTCCATCTTGTGGTATCGTTTCTTCGTAGCTACCATATCTTGATAGGCAGTCTCACAGACGCAGCCAATGGCATCCTCAAAAACGGAACGCTCCGTCTTGTCCCGATTCATGGCGTAATCGATGGCTTCTTCCAGAGAGCCGGCACTCTGCCCTTTCTTGGTGGTCTTATCCTTGTTTCGGATGTACGTGATGGAATTGTCCAGACGGCTGACCGGGATGATACTGGTGTATGCCATCGGCTACCATTCCTCTTTGACCAGTCTCCATGTCTCTTTCGTCATGCGGAGCATTTCCCGGATACTCTCTTCCCCGGCCATCCCACAGCCGTTGGCTACATGGGCAAGCTGGTTGGCGTTGTTGCACAGACCGGATATTTTCCGCAAAAGCTCCGTATGATGCTCACAGGGTCTTGCCCGGACTTCGCCGCCCATGACAAGGGAACGTATGTATTCCTCACGGGACAGGCCGCTTTTTTCTACCTGCTCTTCCAGAAAACGCAGCTCCTTTGTATTTAGGCGGACTGGTATCACATGGTTTCTTTTTCTCATCTCTTCACCTGCTTTCCAACGGGTTATTAATCGTTTCCTTACATTTCACGGTTTTTCCAGATCAGGAATCCTGTCAGCACGCCAATGGCTACGGCTGCAGCAATGATCTTTTTCTTCATATAGGCCTCACCCCCTTTCCGGTACCTGGCACAGCTCCATCGGGGCGAACATGATCCCTCTCTTTTCCATCTCTTTTGCGAATTCCAGGAGGTTCCATTTTTTCCCATCAATCATAGCAGAATCGGCATCCAGATAGTGGCAGGTGGATACGTTCCGCTCTCCATTTGGGGCATTCTGCACAAGGCTTTCCCCGTCTGCCAGACGGAACAGTTCCTCTCCCTGGCTGTTTACAAAACAGATGCACACGCCGTGGTCAATGATCTCCTTTGGTTTCATCCGGCACCGCTCCAGTGCCTCATCCTCACGCTTTCCAGCTATGAAAAGACACATTGCAAAAACGCCCATTACTCCTCCGGTCATTGTGCCAAATATAAATCCCAACATTTTTTCGTTCTCCTTTCGTCTGTTTACGGCTCGGTATGGGGGATTGGGGTTCTCCCCAAAGTGCGTTTGGATATCCAAACGCTATGCTTGCAAAACCAGTCGCATTTTGCTTCGTCCCCTCTGAACCTGTTATTTCTCTGAATCACTCGTTTTCCTTGATTTTGCTTAACCCATCCAGTGTGGTACAGATGATATGGAGCCTGTCAGCCATGCTGATCTCCGTGTTCATCGTCCCGGTGGTCTCTTTTCCGCAGACGACCACCATCCTGCACCGCCTTAATATCTGGTGGGACATTCTCCGCATGGCCTGCATATCCTCTGCATCCCCGTCATCAAGGAATGGGGAAAAGCTGTACTGCGGGCAGATCGGCACATATCCCAGTTCGTAGATCTTCCGGCAGTACCGCTGTACTTTGGTCTTTCCTTCTTCTGCAGAACAGCAGACATAAGCAAGTGCCTGTTCCAATACGACCATCTCCTTTCCTGGCCGGACAGGTTTCCTCTGCCCGGCGTTTTTCCAAAAAGAAACACCCACAAAGCATTCCGCTCTGTGGATGTCTTGTGGACATCTGGATTCTTTTCTTCTCTTTTTCAGATGTCTGGCAGACATCCGGTTACTGTGGTTCTTTATTCTCTGCTCCTGCCCCGGCTTCCAGTGCGATACGGACACGGTCGCTTCCCAGCTTATAATATGCATCCGTCACTTCGATGCCGACCGCCTGATAGCCTGATTCTGCCGCCGCAAGGATGGTAGTACCAGCTCCGGCGAACGGATCTAAGATCAGGCCGCCCGGCTCGCAGATCTGGATGACATCCTTCATCAGCTGGAGCGGCTTCTCTGTCACATGGATGCGGTTCTGTGGATTTCCATAACGGAACACACCCGGAAGGCAGGACACCGGGCGGTTGATCGGCATCGGGCCGTTGCTTCCCCACACGATATACTCTGCCTGCTGGCGGAACCTGCCTTTCTGCGGACGGGAGTTCCCCTTGTCCCAGACGGCTGTTCCTCTCCAGATCCAGCCTGCCCATTGGAGGGCATCAGTGATGGACGGGTACTGTCTCCAGTCAATAAAGAGGCAGATCGGAGCCCCTCTCTTGCAGGCTTTCCGCACATCGTAAAGCCATTCTGCCATCCAGTGGGTCCAGGAACGCTGGTCCTTGTTATCCCCATCAAAGTCCGGAAGGGCATTCTCTGCTTTCATGCTGCTGTACTTCTGGTTGGTGGTGCGGTTGCGTTCATTTTGCTTGGTTCCCCCGGACGCATAGGGCGGATCGGTCACGACTGCATCAAAGATTCCCGGCTGGAATCCTTTTACCAGCTTTAAGGTATCCCCATGCAGGATACGCCAGTTCTCCCCTCCGGCAGACTCATCCGGCAGGCAGTCCGGTTTTAAAAGATCTTCAAGTTTCAGGGTATTTCCCATAGGCATCATCCTTCCTCTTGCTTATTTCCCAGATTTCTCCGGAAGTGCTTCTATCTATGGAACTGCTCATCGGCAGGTATCCTCTTTTTTCGGTGTTTCTTTTCTCTGTGTTCTGGGCTGTTCACGGTGATCCGACAGTTCGGTTTCCACATATTCACTGATGATTCCCAGTGCTTCATAATAATTGCCACTCTTGTGGACACGGTCTGCCATCTCGTTGGCCTGTTCGGACATCCCGGCACGTCTGAGCAATCTTGAGGCATCGCCAAGAATCGAGAAAATATTTCCGTCATGCCCTAAGAGCTTCAGCTTCGGATGGGACGGCTTTGGTTCCGGCTGCTTTTCCTGCATCTCGTTTTCCGGTGCTTTCACCTGTACCTGGAAATCCGATCCGGCACCGACATAGAAATGTAAGTATAATTCACCGCCGTCTACTTTGATCTCCCGTTGTTCCAGACTTTCTCCCCAGCCATCGCTGTACTGGCCTCTCAGATACTGCCCCACCACACGGTATTCCTCTGGTGTCAGATTCTCCCGGAGTGTCAGGTTTGCACAGCCATATAAAACACCATCCTGTTCTTTTACCGCCATTGTAATGCGTTCCACTTTTTCCTTAATGTCCTTGTTTCGTTCAAAATAATCAATCAAGTTGCATGGCTGGTTGTCAGGCATACCGAGCCGGTTGATCTCGTCAACCTTTTCTGCTATAGCTGGCTGATACTGCACCAGGTCAGGTCCTTCCAATGGTTCCGCATCATCCAGATCCACAATGTCTGAATAGTCAGAGATAAACTCTGCCATCAGAGGGGACAGCATTTCCACTTCTATTTTTTCTTTGATAGACATCACCTCACTTCCTTGCTCTGCTGTTTCTCCGGTGTCCGGGCAGCCATCTTTGCCATGTCCGCCCAGTCTGCCCCTTCGATCTCTGGCAGGTTCTCGATGATCCGATAGCTTCCCTCATAGGCTTTTCGGATATGTTCACACGCCCAACGTCCGGCAAAGTCATTGTCGGTACACACTTCGATCTCGGTGATCTCCGGGTGTTGGGATAGAAAATGTTCCAGTGCCTGCGGCTTTTTCATACTCCGCTGGCTCTGTCCTTCTTTTGGTGCACTGATCCCGCCAAGCTCCAGACGGTACTTATCCCGACTTCCCTGTTCCAGTGTCATGTGAGCCAGCACATCCACACAGGCTTCATAAACGGCAACCCGTCTGCATCCTGTTTGTGCCGGAACACAAAAAGCGTATGCCTTTTCGCTTCCGGCCTGTTCCATCTTAAAAGACTTTCCGCTGGCATCGTAAATCCCACGCAGGAAAGCATACCTTGCCACCTGATTTTCGTCCCGACCTACGAACACAGCGTTGTGGTAAGGCAGGCTTTCATATAAGATTCCCAGATGAACACACCGCTGTAAGACCTCTCCGCTGATTCCACGCTCTTTCAGGTATCGGAACACCCTGCGGCAGTCCGGGCTGGCCGGCGGCAGGACAAACGGCTTCTTGGTTTTTTTCTCCACAGGCGGAGGGATGTAGGTGGGATACTCATCTTTCAGCATCTGCACCGCCTCCAGAAACGAACAGCCATCTACATGAATCAGGAAATTTAGGGCACTGGTGCCCCCAATATCTCTGGATTTCCAGTGCCACTGGCTGGTGAGTTCGTTGATCTTGAAGCTGTCATGATCTGTCAGCTCCCATTCATTCCTGGCAGAAGATTTTTTCAGGCGGTTCGGCTGGTATTTCTTCAGGTACTCAATGGCGGTGATCTCCCTTGCCCGTTTGATCTCTTCTTCCGGAATCCACGGCATTACATCACGGTGTCCCGGAGCTGCTCTACCTTATCTATTTTCTCCCACGGGAATTCCTTTCTTCCAAAATGCCCGAACACGGCACTCTGTCGGTAGATCGGCCGCTTCAGGTGCAGGGTGTCACAGATCTGGCTTGGGGTAAGCCCGAACACCAGGGGGATTGCTGCGGCGAGGCAGTCATCCGCACAGATCTTTCCGGTTCCAAAGGTATCTACCTGTACCATGACTGGCTGGGCAACCCCGATAGCATAGGCAAGGGATACCTGGCATCGGCTGGCAAGTCCGGCAGCCACCATGTTTTTGGCAATATAACGTGCCATGTATGCCCCGGAACGGTCAACTTTGGAACAGTCCTTCCCGGAGAATGCACCACCGCCATGCGGAACCAGACCGCCGTAGGTATCCACCATCAGCTTTCTTCCGGTCAGTCCGGTGTCTGCATCCAGACCTCCGCACACAAATCTGCCCGATGGATTGATCAGGATTTTGGTATCCTCATCTGGCGGCAGCATTCGAAGGGCCGGGCGCAACACTTTCTCCCGGATCTCATGCTCCAGTTTCCGAAGGGATTTTTCTTTTTCATGCTGGCAGGACACAATGACGGTATCCAGACGGACTGGCCTGTCATCTTCATATTCCACTGTGACCTGTGCTTTTCCGTCCGGCAGGATTCCCATGATATAACCGCTTCTGCGGCTTGCAGACAGTTCCCTCACGATGCGGTTCGCCAGAACCACTGGCATCGGCATAAGCTGCGGCGTCTCATCGCAGGCATATCCAACCATGATGCCCTGATCCCCGGCACCACTGGCAAGTCCGCTCTGAACAGAAACAGTCCCTACCCTGCGTTCTCTGGATTGCTCCACCGCCCCGGCAATGTCAGGACTCTGCTTGTGGATGAGTGCATCCATATGGATTCCTTCTGCTTCATAGTCTGCGCTCTCCAGCACCTTTTTGATGATTTCAAACACCTGTGGCTCATATCGGCTGGTGATCTCTCCTGCCACGATGATATTACCTTTGGTTGCCAGCACCTCGCAAGCCACCCTGGAATTTTCGTCCTCTTTCAGACACGCATCCAGAATGCTGTCTGCGATCAGGTCGCAGAGCTTATCCGGATGTCCTTCTGTTACGGATTCTGCTGTATAAAATCGTTTCATAATCGTTACCATCCTTTCCAACGTAACAAAAAAGGCAGGAAGCATTCTTTTTACGGAACACTTCCTGCCTTGCAATTATTTTTTCTTTATAAAGGAAAACTCCCCGGATATACCGGGGAGCTCCAGAAGCTATACCTTTCGGTCATACGGCTTCGTTGAAATTTTATATAGTACCCACTGTATCTTGATTGCTCAAGCATGGGACTTAATCATAGTATTTCCTTTTGTTCTTTTATTATATGCAACCACCTATCAAAAGTCAACTATAAATTATAGGCTCTTCGGAATTTTCCCTTGACAAGTGCAAAATCTTCCGCTGTCAGTTCTCCAATGCAGCCTCTTGAAACGTCCAGCCTTGATTTACTGACTGCCCGGATTTCTTCACATTGAACCATACTGTCTTTGTACTAAAAAATCGTATGTATGCATTTGTGCGGGTACCGTTCTGCCTGGAACAACCATTTTAGCTTCATCCTGTGTAGAGGAATATAGCAGAAACCAGGAATCCTGTGCTGGAAGATTATTTGAATTTACTTTTCCTTTTGCATCTGTAATGCAGACAACTACTATTTTTTCCGAAGTGTTGATTTTGTTATTGGACATGACCAGAACCGGACGCATCTTGTTTTTTTCTGTTCCGATGTTATATCCCATATCACAAAACCAGATTTGTCCATGCAGAATCTGACGGCGTTTGTTGGAATTAAATTTTGATATTCGGTTATACTCTACCTTATTCTTCTGCCATGCAGCAATGTTATAATATTCTTGTGCTTCTGGAATCATATCTATCTCCTTTGAATGAATATCCCCATTATATTCCTTTTCGGACACTGCTTCAACAACATTTTGATAAAATATTTCACTGGATTTCCACTTTCTTCTCCGCTACAACTTATTAGGCTTGTCTCACATTCTGCACTTTTTGGGGACTTTCAGACACTTCTCCGTCAGAGCATTGGCAGATAACCTGCAGAGTATGGCTAGAGTTTCTTTTTTTGAACATTTTTCACCCTGAATACCCTCAACACATATACCTGATATACTCTCCTGTTTTGAACACTTTCCGTTCCGTGCGGTCATTATTTGTCTCATTTTCTGCACTTTTGGGGTACTTACGAACACTTCTGGCTCCACACTGCCCCGGAAACCGGCACCGCCAGGACGATGTTCCTGGCACCGCTCCATTCATACGAACACGAGATGAACGTTAAGACCTTATCACAGATACCCTTTAGGTAATCATCCCCCGTTTCGAACACTTCCCTCTGCTTGGCTGCTTTTAAATATTCCTGCACTGCCTCCTCATCTGCGAGTTTCTGCTGGAATGGGAACAGATCCCTGTCTGCTTTTAGCACCGTGACAATTCGGTATTCCTGAATGCCATCCTCTGTCTGAAGATAAGCAAAGGGATGCTCCTGATAATATGTTTCATCTGCATATAAGTCCAGATTTCCGAACATTGCCCCACTGTTCATGTTGTGACCGTAAATGATAAGGTTCCGACTTTCAGACACTTTGCAGTCTGCCTGTAAAAACAGGCTTCCGTTGATGTCATATTCCTTTTTGTAATTCCGTTTCAGGTAAAACTCCCCATTCTCCTGTTCGGACTGAAGCACTGGGTAATCAATCCCGGTGTCCGGTATTGTCAGCCATCCCTGCACATCCGGATATTGTTCCCGAAGAGAAACAAGGTCTACCGCAGCCACCGGGCATTTTCTTCCAGCTGGTTGGTCTTTTTTTTGAGAGCCTGAGGCTCCCGGAGCTTCCGGCTCCGGGAAATTCCCTTTCAGCTCTGCCACCAGCTTTTTGTTCTCCATTGGGAAATATACCATGTGGTAAATCAAAAACCCGACACTTGTCAGCGTCACTGCAAGGCAGATGATCTTGAAAAACCTCTGTAAGATTCCTGTCTTTGGTTTTTCTTTCATCGTTCCTGGCCGGCTTTCCTCGATTTCTTTGGCTGGCTCTTCTGTGTCTGTCCCGGCACAGGCGGTTTCCTTGCTGCTTTCAGGATTGGTTCTATTGGGATCTGATTCTGCCTGCAACCCTTTAAGATCCCAGTCAGGTACGACCGTCCGGGCGGATTAAAGTTCTGCATGTAATCTTTTGTCATGATATAGACAATGGCTTTGATCTCTCTTCCACCTTTATTCTTGACGGTGATCTCCTGTTTGTCGTAAAAATCAGGATAGCCTTCATAAAGATCCAGGCTCTTTTCACAGTCCCCGGTCAGTGACCAGAGGACGCCGTCCACATGGCTTCCCTCTTCCGGGAAGATGGTGGCAAGACCGCTCCCTGCACTTGCAAAGGTCAGCCGATACCCCTCCAGGCGGACGGTTTCTACCACCTCCGCCTTTGGGCACCGATATGCCATCTGGTCCAGATCCATGTTGCTTCCATACGCAAAATATAATTGTTTCAGCCTATCTGCCCCCTTTTTTCTTCTTTCTTCTGGATGCCACACCCATACCAATCAAACCGCCTGCGGAAAGAATCAGGCACAGGGCTGGAATCCAGAGGTTGGTGTCATCGCCTGTTTTCGGGTTGCTTACAGACGGGGTATCCTCCGGCAGCTTCTCGTTCGTCACTTTCTGGATGACTTCGATTACCGGGGTTTTGTCATCTACATAGGTAAATGTCACTTCATGCTTTGTTTCGTCCAGCTGGTATCCTTCCGGTGCTTTGGTCTCAACCAGATAGTAAGTAGCTGCTTTGTCAAATTTGCCGTCCTTATAAGTTCCGATTGCAAGCAGTCCGCTGGTTGCATGGCCGTTTTCATCAGTGGTCAGAGTTTCTACCACTTTGTCATCGGAATCCCTCAGTTCAAATTCCGCATCTTTCAGTGCAGCTCCGGTATCCTTATCTGTTTTCTCAACGATCAGGCGTCCCTTTGCGGTACCATCTTTCATGGCTACCTTCTGGATCTCTGCGGTATCTGCCACTTCAAATGTGATCTCTTCCGCAACAACATAACCGTTTGGAGCCTGCTCTTCTTTCAGGGTGTATTCACCGATCGGAAGTTTTTCGATATAATGAGGCTCTTTTCCGGAAGTCCAGCTCTCTACGATGTTGCCATTTTCATCTGTGATGGTCAGTTTGGCGCCTTCGATCTCATTATCTCCGGTAATATCCGTTTTGCTGATCTCCACTTTGGTCACGTCATCTTCCATCACCTGTTTCTGGATCTCTGCGGTATTTTCCACGGTGAATGTGATACTTTCCGCAGTGGCATATCCATCGGCCGGCTTGGTTTCTGTCAGGGTGTAAGATTTTCCTACAACCAGTTCTTTGATGATGTGCGGCTCCTCGGTGGAGGTCCATTCCTCAACAACAGCCCCGTTTTCATCGGTCAGCTGTAATCTGGCTCCCGGCAGTTCCTCGCCAGTGGTCAGATCGGTTTTGGAAAGTTCCACGGTTGTCGGCTCATCTTCAAATACGAACTCATAGGACACTTCTGCTTCTTTGTCTCCCTGATACCCAAAAACAAATTCCTGCTCTTCTCCGGTGGTGACAAATCCATCCGGTGCATACAGCTCCTTCACATAATAGGTTCCGTCGATCGGCAGGTCTGCAATAAAGGAAATCTTTCCATCTGCATCTGTTGTTTTTAACTCGATCAGGGTATCTGCTTCCATCAGCACCTTTCCAGATGCGGACAGGATGTCGTTTCTGGTGTACAGTCCAAAGATGCCTCCTTTTAATACACGGTCGGTATCCTTTTCTTTCTTCAGGACGTTCACTTTCACCTTCTGGCGGTTGTTCTGCCAGTCCTCATCGTATACGACAACCGATGTATCCTGGTCACGGTAGGAAAGATCTACATATCGTGGTTCTTCATCCAGCACATAACCATATGCTGTTCCCACCTCTTTGACATAGTATTTTCCAACCGGAAGGTCAGATACTTCTGCAACACCGTTTGCATCAGTAGTCACGGTTGCCACCAGCTCGTCCTTAGCATAATAATCCGGGCTTACGCCATCGGCTGCTTTGATATCCTCTTCAGCGTAAATCTCAAAGGTAACGTCTGACAGGCTTCCTGTGATGTACTCAAACAGATGCTCTACAACGCCTTTGACATTGTCCAGCAGGGTGATCTTATCAAGGAATTCCCCCTTCTTGTTTACGATCAGCAGTGCTTTCGGCACATCGTCTTTCATTTCCACTTTCTGTATTTCTGCGGTATCCTGAACGGTGAATTCCACATCTGTGGTCTTTAAATAACCAAGCGGTGCAAGGGATTCACGGAGGATATAAGTTTTTCCAACAGTCAGATATTTGATCACATGAGGCTCATCCTTTACGGAAGTCCAACTGTCGATCACATTTCCATCCTTGTCCAGAACAGAAAGGGATGCCCCGTTCAGCTCTACGCCTGTGGTCAGGTCGGATTTTGTCACCTCGATGGTGGTCGGCTGGTTCTTCTTCACAGATTTCAGCTTGATGGTCGGAATGTCCTGCCCCTGATAGGTGACATCAAATTCCAATACCTCATCGGAAGATACAAAACCATCCGGTGCAGAAATTTCTTTCACATAATAAGTTCCAAGCGGCAGGTCCAGGGTGAAGTGTGCCTGTCCTTTTTCATCGCTTATGATCTCCTGTAATAAAGTGTCCGCTTTCACGATTACCTTGTCACCGGATTTGATCTCGTTCTTATTGTAAAGACCGAATGTAGCTCCAGCTACCGTGCTTCCTGTTTCTGCATCCTGTTTTTCCACGGTGATGCTTACTTTCTGGCGTTCATTGGTAAAGGTCACTTCTTCGTCTACGACTGGGGTATCCTGTCCGGCATAGGTGAAAGTTATTTCTTCGCCTTTGGCATTCCAGGTGTAGCCCTCCGGTGCTTTTTTCTCTTCTACACGGTATTTGCCGAGCGGAAGGTTCTCGACTACGGTACTTCCGGTTTCATCGGTTGTCACCGTTGCTACCAATGTGTCTTTGGTATATTCCAGATAACGGTTGCCGTTCTCATCTTTCTGATGGTCTGCGGTATAGATATCTTCTGCGGCATAAACCTCAAACACGGCTCCTGCAAGGCTGGCTTCCTCATAGGTGAAATCCTTGTCAAAACCTTTGACTACTTCTCCTTCCTTGCGGATGGTCAGTCTGCCTTTTGCCGGGTGGTTTTCGAAATCTACCTCAATGATCAGGTCACCGCTGACTGGATCTTCCTGGTATGCAGTATCGCTGTCCACCTTGATTTCCACGGTATTAGTGCTGTGGGTGTATCCATCCGGTGCAGCCACTTCTTCAATGCGGTAATTTCCACAAGCAAGATTCTGCGGCAAGATCAGGTATCCATTCTCATCCGTAAAATAAGATTTATGTACCGTAGTGGATGGGTAAGTGGTTACCTGTTCCACATACTTTTTGTTGTCCAAATCGTATACCTTGAACTCGGTATTCGGAACCAGGACAGATTTCTTTGTCTCATCGTCTTTTTTGATGATCTTTAATTTTGCTTCAAACTCTTCGTCCAGAAGCACACGCCATACCTGCGGCTGATCCGGATTGTTTTCCGAGATCACAACTTTAAAATCATCGACTGGTTTGAAGTTGTGCGGTGTGGTGGTCTCTCTTACAATGTAGGTACCATATGGGAGCGGAATGGAGCAGGCATATCCACGCTCATCCGTGAACATCTCTGTCTGTCCGTCTGCGGTCAGCACGACCGGAGTTGCGGAGGCAAAGTCATAGGAGCCGTCCTTGTTTTTCTTCAGACTTCTCTCCAGATATGCACTGAATCCAACACCTTTTAACAGATCAGCATCGGTCTTTCCGTTGTTGGCTGCTTTGATGACCTGGAACGGCTGTTTGATCACATCTTCCAGAGAAGTTACGGTACGTTCTACCGTCTGAACCAGATCTCCCTCGTCATTACACTCCAGATCATGTTCTCCCGGGTCTGCCAGATATCCGACAGGCGGAGTCAGTTCTTTAACGTAATACTTTCCGAGATAGAGGTCTGCGACTTCTGCATTTCCCTCTGTATCCGTAGTCAGGGTTGCAATCTGTGTTCCTGCCGGGTAAAGAACACCTGTCTGTCCATCTGGATGTACGATATCTTCACGGGCATACAATCCGTAAACAGCACCCTCAAGGGTTGCATCTCCCTGTGCGGTCTTTCCGGTTTCGGAATCCTCTTTTACCAGTTTGATCTTCGCATTGATCCGCTCATTCTGGAACGTATGGTTGAAAGAAACCGTTGCCTCTTTGTCTGTTGTGTACTGGAAGGTAAAGGAGTACACATCCTCGCCGTTTCTCACATATCCAGCTGGTGCACCCAGCTCTTTCATGTAGTAGCTGTTGGCTATCGGCAGGTCTGCCTGATATACGGCTTTTCCGTCTGTTCCGGTCACTGCTTTCTCAATGAGAGTATCTTTCTTGACCACAATGGTTCCGTCCGCTGCTTTGATGTCATTTCCGGCATACAGACCATAAGTGCCGCCCGGAAGGTATTTCCTGGTTTCCTTATCCTGCTTGTATACACTTACGCTTGCTTTCTGGCGGTCATTTTTGAATGTCACGCTTCCCATGACCTTTTCTACGTTGCTTCCAGCATAGGAAAGGGTGATCTCCTGGCTTTCGCCTGTGCATACCAGATTTTGTGGTGCCTGCATTTCTTTTACTACATATTCCCCCAGATATAGATTATCCAGTGTGGCACTTCCGTCATCTCCGGTGGTAAGTCCGGCTTTGACTAATGCGTCTTTTTTGTAGACTACTGTTCCGTCTGCGGATACAATGTCCGACGCGGCATAAACGTTATAAACCGCACCTTTCTGTTTCTGCTCGGTATAAACAAAGGAAACACCATCATCAGTTACCTTTGCCCCAGTCAGAACTTCCCCTAATTTATAAACAGTCAGGCTTGCCATCTGTTCAGCATCAGTAACGGTCTGTTTTACAGTGCCGCCGATGACCAGGTTCACATCGTAAGCCTTAGTGTCCAGCAGGTATCCGTTTGGTACGGAGATCTCTTTCAGGTATACGGTATCCTGTGTTTTTGTGATCGTAACGCTGGAAGCTCCGTTGTCATCTGTGGCCGGCATCTTCGTGATCAGGTTCTTTCCGTCCTTGTCACTGTAAACGCCATAGACTGCACCTGCGATGGCTTTGTTGCTCTTGCGGTCCTTTTTTACGATTTCTAGAGTTGCCTGTTTTACCCATGAAACTTTAAAATCCACATATTTCTCATCGGTCACGCCCTCGCCAAATACCAGGGCAAGGTCCTGTGTCTCGCTTCCGGTGGTGATCTTATAAGCGGAGTAGTCTTTGATGATGCTTCCTTTCATGGTGGAAGACCATTCCCCTTTGACATCCACAGCCTGTGTCAGCGGTGCGGATAAATAAAATTTGGTACCGCCGCAGATTTCCACGGATGCACCTACACTGCTGGTCTTTCCGGTTGTCACATTATGCAGTCTGACACCGGACGGCAGTTTCATGGTGATGGTCTGCAGTTCGGATGCCTTGAAGGTGATCTCTTCGGTTCTCTGGCTGTTGCCACTGATATATGCGGTAACATCTGCATTGGAGAAACTCATGTCCACTTCCGGGATCTCCGGCTGGCTCATGCAGTAATTGTAGAGTTCCATTGCCAGAGCCTGTCCGGTTGCATTCGTACCAGAAAAAGCGTCACCGCTGTTATTTGCATAGGATGCTGCCAGATGGACAATGATAAACTGTTTTCCGGCTGAAAAATCAGGATGTTTCTCAGAAAAAAATCCATTCTCACCGGATGCTTTGGTTCCGTAGTAGCATACTTTTGCCAGTGCTTTGCTGTCACCCAGTTTGGTGATCTTATAGACACCCATCCCCCAGGTCGTGCCTTGGACGGCTGCACACAGTAGGCAGTTGCAGACACGTTTCCAAATTTTACGGTATATTTATAAGTTACGTAGGAACCCAGACCGTAGTCTGCATAATAGTATGCAGCCCCTCTTGTCACATCTACGTCCTGTGTTGCTCTTGTACTGGTATTGACTGCGGTGAATGAAACGGTTTCCCCATCTTCCATTGCCATCAGGTCAATATCCTGTTCCCCTGCCTGCTCCAGAACATCGCTGAGTGTCAGCCCGGATTCTTCATCGGTTGTATTTTCCGTTTCGGATTCCTCTAATGCAGCATCAAACTCGGATTCGGAAAGTCCGTCCTGAAATTCGGGTTCTGTTTCTTCCGGTTCTTCTGTTTCAGATTCAGCTGTCTCCGGCTCAACAATTTCTGTCTCTACAGGCTCTGTCTCAGTTTCTTCCTGCGAGGCAGCTTCCTCATCATCAGAACCTGTATCCTCTTCTGTAACTGCCTGTTCTGTCTGTGGTTCACTCTGAGACGCTGCCACAGGCTCTTTTACGATCAGGTTTCTCCCAATCTGATAAACCGGGTGGTTCTGGTTGACTGGCTCCACATAATAAACGGCATGGTAAGTGTCTGCATGGCCGGTGCTGAAACTCTCCCCGGCGTCGCTCTCTGCTTTCTGGAATGTCACTTTGACTTTGCTTTCGTCCTTGATTTCCAGATTCGTGCGGTCACTGGAAACATCAAACTCCTGTCCGACTTCCAGCTCCAGATCGTTGGCTTTTACCACTTCCTCTTCATCCAGCAGATCCTTTACGGATTCATAAGCTGGCGGTTCTGCCGTTTTCGGCTCTTCCGAAGCATAAACGGTCAACGGTGAAATGACCGTGGATAAGATGGTGACTGCCGCCATCACCCCTGAAAGGATCCGCCTGAATCGATATTTGCTCTTCATGTTTTCTACCTCTTTCTTATTTTTCTTCATTTCTCATAAGAACAGCCGGATGTTCCCACCCGGCCTGTCTGTTCTCGTTATTCTGTTATCTTGCGTCCTCTGTCCGTCCTGGCTTCTGCAGACAGGCATAGGTGCTTTTGTCATACCGCCATGCTTTATCGCCGTCGAGGTTAGCAAGCAGATGCTTCCGCACATTTTTGTATTCGTCCCCGATTAGTCCGAGACGGAGCAAAAAGGTACGGAATGTAAATGCCGGGTTATCCCCGATCTCCGTCTTTTTGGCATGGGTACAGGACTGGTTGACCGCCTGTGCGGATATGGCAAGTGCCAGCGTAATGTTTGACCGGACTTTTCCTGCATGGAGGGTGCTTTCAAAACAACGCCATTCCAGTGTTCCCTTGGAAAAAACAGCATGTAAGTTTAAGGCATAATACCTTGTCCAGTTGTAATGCTCGGAGCTTCCGTCATTTCCCTCATACCATGCCCTTTTGAATTTTTCCATCGTGATGGTGCTGTTTGGCATCCGGCGGATCTTCTCCACTACCATAGGACGGACTTTCTGACAATACTCATCTTCCCTTCTCGTCTGTACATTTAAGGCTTTGAACAGAATATCCTCTTTGCAGTACATGATCGTCAGTGCATTTTTCAGACTCCTTGGTGTATGATTGGATGCGTCCACATGGACATGCATGCCACAGGATGAATTGACAAAAGCACCTGCGTTTTTGACACACCGCACCACTTCCTGGAGTTTCCCCATTTCCGAATATTCCAATTTCGGGGATACCATTTCTGTCGAATAATCTCCATCGGCATCTATTACAGTACCATTTGCCAGCCTTTCACAGTCGATACTGCTGTCCCTTGAAAATTTCCACGTTTTTCCATCTGAATCTTTTACACACCAGGAATCGTAAGAACGGATATGATATGGCTCTGTTCCGAACATTCTTCCAATCGCAACAGCCGCATCATAGCGGCTGATACCTGTCATCTCAATCTCTGTACCAAAATACTGGTCTTTTAGGTCGATCTGCTTCACCCACCCTTCGCTTCTGGAACAGGTGAGCCGCTTTGGATCTCTTCATCTACTGCTTTCAAATTTCTGCCTATTGCTTCAATGACATTGACAGTGACACCATTACCGGCCTGCTTGTAAAGCTGGTTATCCGATGTTTCTTTTTCCATCTTGGAAATCTGACCATCCCGGTATCCCTGCAGCCGCAGACACTCCCTTGGCGTCAGCCTGCGGATTCTGCCGTGGTAAATCACTCCATGACGGTCAGTTGCCGTAATGGTGAACATTGGCTCTTCCGGTTCTTTCATCCTTCTTCCATTCTGGCGGACTTTTTCCCTGTCCGGTGTCAGCACTGCCCTTGGCGGTTCTTCCACCAGCACCCCGGAACTTTCGCCCCTGTGGTTATGGATGCTGGAATCCTGTCTGGTATTCAGACATCTTGCAACGTCTGTTACCAGCGGCGGAGGGGAGATATCTACAAAATGCAGTGTCCCCTGCTGGTTTCCGGTCGTCAGAGTATGGGCGATCTCATGCCCGACTCTTCCCCTGCGGCTGTTGATGCCCGGATATCCAAGGTCAATGCTGTCTCCCTCGTAGGCCATCTTGTACCCTTTTCTGGTATTTTCCTTAATCGGGATACCGACTTCATATAATCCGGTCTTGCCGCCCATACCGCCAGCTCCACTGGTCAGGGTGCAGCTCAGTCCTTCTTCTGCATAGACTCTTTCTCCCTGTTTACCAGCATGGACTTGTATAAGAGCTGTTCCATTTGCTTTTGGGAAAGGTAATATTTTTCCGGCACATCTTCCATCAAGATATCCGACAATATACACCCGCTTCCTCGACTGGGGGACTCCGAAATCCTTGCTGTTAAGCACCTTCCATTCGACATGATACCCCAGTTCAGATAGCGTACTGAGGATGGTGTGAAACGTCCGGCCTTTGTCATGCGAAAGCAGACCGGGTACGTTTTCAAGGAGAAAATACGCAGGTCGTTTGTCTGCAACCAGTCTGGCAACTTCGAAGAAAAGGGTTCCTCTTGCATCGGCAAATCCTTCCCTTCGTCCAGCGATGGAGAATGCCTGGCAAGGAAATCCCGCGCATAAAAGATCAAAGTCCGGCATTCGTTCTGTTTCAATATTTCTTGCGTCATTGCAGAACCACTCTCCTTCCGTATCAAACAGCACCCGGTAGTTGTGGTCTGCATACGCATCCGCTTCACAGTGTCCGACACAGGTGAAGCCCCCTGCCCTGTGCAGTCCTTCTCGGAATCCTCCGATTCCACTGAACAGGTCAAAAAATCGAATTGTTCCGGCTATCAGCCTCCCTTCGCTGCGAAAAAAACAGTGCAGATTTCTCTGCACCGTTTCCGTCTCTTGGTTTCTGTTTTGTGATGTCTATTCTTCTGATTCCGCTTCCTCTGGCTCTGCTTCTTCTGCTTCTTCGGTTTCCAGTTCTGTTGGCTCTGCTTCTGCTGGCTCTTCGTTTTCTGGCTCTGTCGGCTCTTCATCTGCTTCAGCTTCGTCCGGTTCTGTCATTTCTCCGTCTGTTTCAGCTTCCGGTACTTCTGTCTCAGGCTCTTCTGCTTCAGGTTCTGCTGACTCTTCATCCGGTTCTGATTCTGCAGTCTCAGGATCTTCCATTTCTGATTCTGTTGTTTCTCCTTCTGTTTCTTCGGCTTCCGCTGACTCTGCTTTCCATTTGGCTTCCTCTTTTTCGATTGCCTCTTCGATAAGCCCGATTAAGAAGTCTTTCTGTTTCATGCCATTCTTGGCGAGGACTGCTTTCAGTCTGGAAAATAAATCCTCGGTTACCTGTACTGCTACTGTTCTTAAATCTGCCATGTTCGTCTTTTCTCCTTTTCTTGTCATGTGTTCTTCGATTACTATTTCAAGGTATTTTGGTATGCTGATTCCTAATTCTTCGATCTCCAGTTTCATCTTTTCATGTAAGTCTACCGGGATCTTTCCGCATATGTTTTTCATCTCCATGCGTTTGTTCTCCTTTCTTTTTTCTATACACAACATACCCTAAAACGAGGCAGAAAGCTATTCACAATACCCAACGAATATACGCTTCCCCAAAGCCCCCAAAGGATGCAGATCCAATAACACTCAATAGGCATCACCCCTTTCAAAGATCCGCGATTTATACTAATTTGACTTCTTGAAATTTGGCTATTTTATCACCGGGAAAGACTTGACTTTTTCAGAATGCATCCTCAAGCCCGGAGAGAAAATCCAGCATCTGGGACGGGATTTCTTCCTTCTTTGAAACACTCTCCCCGGAGTCTGAAATGGAAATACCTGCCAGTTCTTCCCGGATTGCCTGCCGGATGCTTTTCTCCAGCTGGTTATTTTCCTGATCTTTTAAGATCACCTGAACCAGATAGCTGCTCTTCTGTCCATCCGGAACACTTTGCAGGATCTCCCATGCCTTTTGGTGATCTGGGTTATCAAGGTTCAGGCGGAACGAGAAAACGGGCCTCTTTACTTCGCGCACATCTGCCCCACAATCCGCTCATAGCCGGAAGCGTTGGCGTGTACGTCCGTCAGGTAAATCTGCCGACACAGCCCGTCCTGCGGTGTCACGTGCCGTTTCAGAATGCTGGCTCCGCCGCCCATGATCACGGACGGAATTGCTTTCAGATCGAACCCGGCTTCCATAATTGCAGACAGTATTTTCTCCGTGTAGAGCCTTCCCTGCCGGACAATAATTTCTTTTGCGGCCGGGTCCATGCTGCAGCTCTGGCCGTTCAGAACACGTTCGATCTGAATGTCCGTTACAGACAGTCCGGTATTTCTGCGTACCTGCTCGGTGATCTCATCCACGCACCGGATCACACCAAGTTCCAGGCTGCGGCAGGTAGCGGCATTTGGAACACTGTTGTCCAGCCGCATCAGGTCTACGGTCCAGCCACCGATATCTGCGAGAAGAACAGAAGGCTCGTCCCGAACACATTCCGGGTGGAGAGCCAGGGCTGAGTATCCCTGTGGGAACAGTTTTACATCCTGAATCCGGATCTCATAGCTCTCATCCTCGTACCGGAAACGCAGAAGCTGCTCTTTCCGAAACAGATATTCCCGGAAGCCTTTTTTCTCCCTGCCAAAACTTGCCAGTGGAAGGCCGGCTGCCAGAACTACATCTGTTTTCCGCTCTCCCCGGCGATAGCGGATTTCCTGGGCAATGGCTGCCATTGTCAAAAGATAATAATTGTCATTGGAAGTCTTACTTCTCACCAGCGTCTGCCGCCCGGTTCCACACACATAAAATTTCCCATTGTACTGCAGGACATTCTGCATGGTATACGGCTCGTAATCGTATCCGGTCAGTCCGGTCGGAAAACATACATGGGGAGTTTTTATGGCATAATATCCATGGTCAATTCCTATAATGATAAGTCACCACATCCTTTCTGGTTTTTCTTGTTCTTTTCCAGCAGGTGGTCTTTTGGTCTGGAAAAAGAGAAAAAGGGCAGAACCCCGAAGAGCCCTGCCCGTAATAAAAAATACCGCTATGTATATTTGCAAATAAACACGCATAGCTGTATTCCATCATTTTTTATTTGTCAATCAGTGCTGTAAAAATAATATAACTTTGTCACTAATTCCATTGCTGTTTATTTTTATAATTTCTCCTTTTAATCCTTCCGTTCAAACTTAACTGTATACCTATTGACAATATCATCTTTTCTAAGTTTATATATACGCAGCAATTCATTAATTTTATTTACATCACTAAGATTTCCGTTCTGGCAAAGAGTACTATAGAAATCTCGAAGATTTTTTCTAAAACATGTTAGTTCTTTCTCGGTCATCACTCTCATATTTTCATCAGGAGATGCAACCTCATCAACAACTTTAGATGGATGAATCATTATTGGTACACATTCATTTGGGTATACATAATTCTCCTTAAACCAATTAACTGATCCCGATAATTGATTACAATAATCTTTCTTTATTGTTTGAGTAGTGGCCTCTGTTTTACATTCAATAACCAAATATTTGCCAGTGTCAATTGCCCACAAATTATCAGGTCCGTATCCTCCTGTTTCTTTATCAGGTCTTGAACATACAAAGCCAAGAATTGTTCCTATTTGACTTAATGCCTCCTCAAACTTTTCGTATTCGCTTCCCATACATAAATTTGCCAAAATTCCATCTACATATACTAACAGTTCATTTAACCCAAGTTTTTCAGCATCTAGATTTGTACTGATGGCTTGTGCCTGCGGAATTGTATTAATTGTTCTTTGATATTGTATTCCCGCAATAGGCGACAGAATAGCTGCATTTAATTTTTTGCCCGCTTTTAGCACTTCTTGAGAAAGTGCCGGATCTATTTTATTGGTATATTCAGCCTGAATCTGGTATAAATATCCCTTAGTTTTTTTGTCTTTCTCTTTATCTTTAACACTCTTAATAGTATTTGCAGCATCAGACCACTGCATATTTATAGCATTTTCAAAAGCTTTTCTCTGAGCAACTATTTTTTCATCTACCTTTGCCTCATTTGAGTATTTGACAGCAGCCAAATTTTCCTTACAGGTTGCAACCCATTCTGCATTTTTCTCTAATGAATAATTTGCTAGTTCAAATATTTGATCAATTGTTGGCTTTGAACCAGTTTCACTAACCAATAAATCCCATAATTGTTTTGAAAGATCATATTGGCATCTTGTCGCTACACTAAAATAATCTATTCCTCTATTTCGTGATAACACATCTGTAAGCTCATCACCCATAAGAACAATACAACACTCATCGTCATTAGAACGAATTCCACGCCCCATGCCTTGCTCAATTCTTTGGACTTGTTCCCTTAATAAAACAGTGCTCTGAGGAGCTACACTTTGAATATATCTATCCTTAATGCTATTTAAAGGAGGAAGCCCGTCAATAACCAACATTCTACAAGCATCACCCGGCAAATCAATTCCGTCATATCTATTAACAAAAATTATTTTTCCTACATGTTTACCGCTTTTTAATGCTGCAACTATTTTATCTATGTTATCTTTTGTCGCTGTTCGTATTCCACGTTCATCCCAAAATTTTGCTCTGGAAAAAGAAGGGACAAGTATTACAACATTATACTTTTCAGCTATTTCCTCAATTTTTTCCTTTATCTCAATTTCTGATATATCACTATTTACGTACTTTGGAAAAATAATGAGTCTATCGCCAATATCATTAGCATTCTCTGGCGTAATAATGTTCTTCATATCTTCTGTATTTAATCCTAACGCAGAAACAAACACACTGTCATCAGCTAATGTTGCACTCATATATATGCGTCTACTTGCTTCTTCAAGACTCGATATCTTATCTAAATCAATTCCTTTAGGTGATATTTCAATTGCAGAAGCAGTAATTATACAATCACATGTTTCCAAGCTTCGCTCTATCAACGGCAACCCAAAATATATTGCAGAATTCTTACTATTATCATATTTCGTTAATATTCTATAAATGTTATCTTGCTGTCTCTGCCATTCCCAATAAGGCACAAGCATTTTTTTTCGACAATCTTTCATTTCAACAATGTCAATATAGTTTTTTGGATTGTAGTCTTTTAACGAAGAACTAAATATAGCAATTAATTCCTTATAGGCATCTGATTCAGCATCAATTTTTATCATAAACTGACTAATGATTTTATCCATACACGCATGTACATCATCAATAATAATACTTCCTATAGGGTAATTACCACCTTCTCTCATCCCGAAATAACTATAACCATTTACAATAGTCTGAATAGAAGTAACAAGAATTGCTTTTGAATTTGAATAGCTATAATCATCTTTATCTTCCGTTGCAGAAATTCCCAATCTCTTAGCCTCATCAATAACCTGCTTAACCAAATAATTATCAGGCACAACATATATAGCTGGTCCTTTTTCTTCATTTAAGCAGCTCTGAAGCATAATCAACCCAACTACTGTTTTACCGCTACCAGTATTCATTTTTAAAATTACATTTTTCTCATTTCTTATATCAAACCACTTTTTCCATACTTCGCTTTGAACATCTCTAGGATATCCATAACCTGGTGCTTTTGAAGGTAATGTCATAAAAATTTCTCTAGGCTCTATTGTTTTGGCTTTTGTACTAGAACTAAGTTTCGATAAAAGATTCATTATTCCACTCCTGATTTTTTAAATACTGCGTCCTCTGAACTTATATATAAATTTTCTAAGGAACGCAGGCACAATATCTACTAGAACCGTTGCTAAATTAACTATTAAATCTACTGGGAGTAATCCTTTTCAATTTCACTTGTTAATCTACTTTACAAACTCATTTCTATTGACAATAATACCATAAAAATGCTCTACTGTATATTTTTTATTTATAATCTAGATCTTGAATCCATCTTCGGACTTCTGTTGACACATTTTTGCAAAAATCTTGAATCCATATTTCATGAAGTCTGATTTCTGATTTTGTACTGCCTATATTTCCAACACTCCCACCTGTTTCCCGGAGTGCATTCAAACATTCCCATTCTTTTTTGAAATCTCCTGTAAATTCCATCCAGACTTTTATATGATATTCCTTAAAACCCAAATGATAAATCAAATAAGTCAACCTGTCGAAATCAGCTAACTGCATTTTTTCTTTCTTAAGTAATAGCCTTTTATCATGCTCGCTGCATAAATATAAAAATGCAAGCTGTTCTATTTTTGCCTGCTCCATATATTTCTCCCTTCTCTTCTGTCCTTGTCTCACTTTTACAACCGATTCTACCTTGTCCAATCGTTAAAATCAATACAGATGGTGCAAAAAGTGAGACAAACCATCTTTTTACCAGAGAGGAAGAGATTTAAGATGCCAAAGCCAAGGACACAGTCTGGTGAGAAGAATCTGATTAGCCAGCGATTGATTGAACTTCGCAAGACCCACAATATGTCTCAGCGTGATCTTGCCTATAAACTCCAGTTAGCTGGTTACGATATGGATAAAAATGTAATCACCAGAATCGAAACAAACAAGCGTTATGTCACTGATCTTGAATTAAAAGCCATTGCTGAAATCTTTCAGGTTTCATACATATTTCTCATTGATGGCAAAGATGAATAGAAGTGACAAATGGGGAAGTGTCTTTCGTGCTTCCCCATTTTATCCGTCTCTTTTACAGATTCAGTAATTCCAGGATTTTCTGCATACCAGCCTGATACAAGGATTCCGCATATAGAATCCATCTCTCATTTACTTTCGTAACGTATGCATCTATCATTTTTAGTTTTTCTTTTTCAAGTCCCATTGCCTGAACCTGATCTTCATATTTTGATATTTTTTCGAGCATTTTCTGGTACACTGCATTTTCTTTCAGTTCATTTTCTACCTCATCAATCCAGGTATCCATTAGCAGTTCCAGTAATTTCTTTGTATCACTTTCGTCCTTTCCTGACACTGCTTTTTTGATTTTTCCTAAGCATGGCACCATACGAAATCATCTGTGCCTGTCCCATATAGAAATGATATTCTTCTTCTATCATTTCCTTTCCGTTCTCCAGTTGGAAATATTGGTGCAGTGCCTGATGTTCGTCTGCTGTCAGACTGATTGACTGAGCCGCTTCCATAAATGTTTCTATCACTGGATACTTCTCTATAAGTTCCAGTATTTTCTTTTGCAGTCTCTGGTATTCCGCATTATGCTTTTTCAGATAGATACATACCTGTTCTCCTATCCGTATCCCCAGACATTGCTCGTTCCAGATGATATCTGGCTGTACTGACATATCGTTTTCTCCTTTCTGTGTCGTTTCCCTGTTCCAAGCACAAGACTATACCACACTTCCGGGAGAAAGCTATTCAGCAGATCTACTGAAATGACCGGGCGGATACTGTGCAACCTATCCTTTCTTTATAAATAATAAAAAAAGGCATGGAAGAATCTTATTCTTTCATACCTACTACTTATTTCTATATTCAACTGAATACACATTCTTTTCCATTATCTGTGTATCATGTACCTATTTTCCTCTAAAAGCAAACTGTATACACTCCATACACGCCTACCATCTATACCTCATTTTACGTCAAGTATAATAATCGGTGCATCTTTTAGAATCGCTCTTGCGATGGAAATGCGCTGTTTTTCTCCACCGGACAGGCTCCCACCCCCTTCACCGATGACAGTATCGTAGCCTTCCGGTAATGCCATAATAAAATCATGGCAGCATGCTTTCTTTGCCGCTTCTACCATTTCCGCTTCTGTTGCATCCGGTTTTCCAAAGCAAATATTATTCCTCACTGTATCATGAAACAAATATACATTCTGAAATACCATGGAAATGTTGGATAACAGACTGTCACAAGTAAATTCTTTCACATCATGTCCTCCCACACGAACACTTCCACTGTCTGCATCATAAAACCGGGCAATCAGATTGCAGATCGTAGATTTTCCGCTTCCGGAAGGACCCACGATTGCTGTAACTGAATACTCCGGAATTTTCAGATTCACATTATGGAGCACCTGTCTTCTTTCCTTCCCTTCCCCGTAAGAAAAATCTACATTCTGAAATTCGATATCATAGTGTGTAATCTCTATCTGCTGTCCATCTGCATCAATGAAGGACTCTTTTGTCAATTCATCCAAATGCTCCAGGGCATCATCAATGACAGCCAGTACATGAGCACAGTCTGCAATCGGCTCCAAAGAACCAAACACATGAAATGACAGCAGAATCACAAACATCATATAAGTAAAATCCAACTGTCCGGAAAATCTCAGATAAAACGCAGCAATTACGATACACACACTTGCTGTTTTTAACGCCAGCAGATGCAGTGCATTATAAGGAATATATCCCCATTCTATTTTCAGATTAATGTCACGGCTGTCCCTGCATGCTTTTTTCATTGACTCCATAGAAGCTCCTGCTTTTCCAAAGGATTTCACTACAGAAAGTCCTCTCGCGTATTCCAGGGTTGCTCCGGTCAGCTCCTTGTTTGCCGCAGCAAGGATTGGTGCATTTCTTGTACTGTATTTTGAAATGATGAACAGGAATATCAGGGAAACAGCGGCACCCGTTACTGCAATCAGCCCTACTCTCCAGTTCACACAGGTGAGCCACAAAAGGATGCAGATAAAATTCAGATAACCTCCTACAAAGTTATCAATCATACGGATTCCCATTCCTTCCAGTGTATGAAGGCCTGTCGTGATGGAATTAAGAATCGTACCTGTATTCATGTTCTGAAAATATCCTAAAGATACACGCTTCAGCGCATCTCCCACTGCCAGTCTGTCTCTGGCAATCAATTCATAACTGATCGACTCCTGAAATCTTGCCCTTAAATAATCAAACAGAAAACGCAGAAAGATGAAAAGCAGCTGAATTACGATACTTTTCCCAATCCAATCCGCTGAAATAGTTTTTCCCTGCCCCTCGCATTCTACAAGCTTTCCAATCGTATATGCCGCCCATATGACCGGCATTGCCGCAAACCAGCCTGAAAAAAGGAAAAAACAAAACCGATATACAGATTCTTTTTAAAACTGCCACACCAGTCAATGATTCTTTTTACAGTGCCAAACATGAGTCTTCACCTTCTTTCTGACTTCCCACTGCCCAGTGTCTTGCTCCCACATGAGCCTGCCACATTCGCTGATAAAGCTGACAATTCTGAAGCAGCTCTTCCTGGGTTCCCGCCCCTTCTATACAGCCATTTTTCAAAACAACGATTTTGTCTGCATCTGTGATTGTGGAAAGTCTGTGTGCAATGACCAGCAATGTCTTGCCTTTTGTCAGTTCTTCTATACTCTTCTGGATCTTGTTCTCATTTTCCGGATCCGTAAATGCAGTTGCTTCGTCAAGAATGATGATTGGTGCATTTTTTAATATCATTCGGGCAATGGCAATCCTCTGCTTTTCTCCACCGGATAACCGTTTTCCTGCTTCCCCTGCCGGGGTATCATAGCCCTGCGGCAGCTTCTCTATAAACTCCTGGCAGCATGCCTTTCTTGCTGCTTCCCGTACCTCTTCATCCGATGCAGCCGGATTGCCGAGACGTATATTTTCCATGATAGAACACCGGAACAGGAAATTATCCTGTGTCACAAAACTGATCATTTCTGAAAGCTGTGACAATGGCATTTCCCTAATATTTACACCGCCTATGGTAATGCCGCCGGATGTCACATCCCAGAATCTTGAAATCAACCTTGCTACTGTAGATTTACCTCCCCCGCTCGGTCCGACCAATGCAGTAAAACTTCCTGCCGGCATTGTCAGGTCAATTCCATGCAGCACCTCGTCCTTTTCCTCACCAGTATAAGAGAAATGCACATTTTCCAGTTTCACATCATAGCTGTTGATATTTGCATATACAGAAGGCTCCGGCAATTCTTTCATCGTAAGAAAATCCTGTATGCTTTCGATGTTATATTGCATTTCACGAAGATTTTCAGAGAATACCTCTATTTTTGCAAAAGATGTCACCATGGACATGGACAGCATGACTGCCAGCACAAGCTGTGATATGATCAACTGACCATGCATCGTCAGATACAGTCCCACAGGCAAAGTTCCAAGCAGTGTCGATGGAAACAGGGCGAATGTCATTTTCATGGTGATCCAGGTGGAAGACAGCCATTTCACAACGAATTTCTTATAATCCAGAATTGCTTTTGCATATTTCTCATAAGAGGTTCCTGTCCCTGCCAAATGCCTTAATAACCTCTATGCCCTCTATGTATTCCACAATAGTACTGTTCATATGTGCATTGGATTCGTCGTACTGAGTGAAACTTTTTCCGCTGATAATCATGGTAAGTGTCATAAATACCAAAGACAATGGAACGGTTACAAGAGAAGCCAGTGCAATTCTCCAGTCCAGCGTAAGCAAAGCGATAAAGCTGATTACCGGAAGCAGGATATGTCCGCTTCCTTCCGGAATCATATGAGCAATGGGTGGTTCCATATTTTCGATTTTTTCTACCATAATGCTCTTGATTTCACCAATACTGTGCCCTTCCACATCTCCTAATGGTGTTTTCAGAAACCGGTCTGTCAGGCGGAGCCTTAAACCCTCCAATATGTGATAGGCTGCTATATGTGATATACATGTGGATGCGGAAAAGCTTACGATTTTTATAATATAAAAGAGCAAGGCATACAGACACCATCTTAAAATTTCCTGCATAGGAGCCTGATTCAGATTTCTTATATACAAATCGATTCCACGGTAAATGCAATAATATGGCATAAGTCCACTGATAATACTGATAACAGATAAAATAACGGATATTCCAAGCCTTTGCCCGCTTCCTTCGGTATAGCTCAGCAACACTTTCAGCCAGCTGTCCTTTTTTTCTGATACTTTTTATTTTCCATCAAAGGTTTCCTTTCTGAATCGGTACTCTGCCGGAGACAGCCCCATCACACTTCGAAATGCAGATGAAAATTTTCCCGGATTTTCATATCCTACACTTGCGGCGATCTCCTGTACTTCTTTCTCTTTATCCTGTAACAGCATATTTGCAGCCAGATTCATGCGGTACCTCTTCTGATAAGAATAAATAGAATCTCCATAAACATCTTTGAAGCATTTTTTCATAGTTGTCAGTGGAATCTCATACATAGAGGAAAGTTCTTCGATGGTAAACCGTGTCTGAGGATTCCCTGTGATCTGCGCATGAATCCCTTTGATTTTTTCCATCTGAGTTTTGTAATAATATGGTCTGACTTCTTTCCTGTCTTCTACGGTCATCGTGTTTAAGTACAACAATAATTCCACGACTTTTATCTGATAATATTCTTTTGCTTTTGCAAGTTCCGGATGTGCCATGTTTTTCTGGTAAAATCCGGAAAGAATTGATCCAAGTTCCTTATCTCCACGAATTACATAAGGTTTCTCTTCGGCACAATACCGGCTTCGAAGTTTCTCAATGGAAACGGAAAATCCATGATACAATTCATCAAGTACCTTCTGAACTTCCACAACTTCCATGAAAATACTGACTCCGTGATAATGCTTCAGCGGATAATAAGTTGTCCCTTTATGATTCTCTCTGTTATCCAGACGAAGTTCATTTTCCTGCATAATGCTGAACACGCCTGGCTTTACCTCCATCTCAATTCTTCCCTCCCGGCAATGGTCAATACAGAATATTTTTCTGTCATTCTTCAATTCAAATTCAGATACACACTGTTCCATATGCATGTCTGAAAAGCAAATCATCACTCCGGGCAGTACTCGGTAAATCGTCATCACTCCTTCTCCTGTCGCATCATTCAGCATAAGAATCGAACAATTCTCATTCTGAATCACAGGTTTCACATTACTTCCAAGGCTTGCAATTTCATTCACATTCAAATTTCTTCTCATTCCCTTCATATAGCTATATTTTATTCGTTAGTCATTTCTAACTTTTTATATCTTACCATGAGAATTAAGCTTTATCCATACCCGAATGGACCTTGGCAATCCATTTGGACAAAAATAAAGTTCCAGACTTATCATCTGAAACTTTATTATAAATCCAGCATCATTGCATTACTTCACACAACGGAAATATACCATAGAACCGTCAACATGGATATCCGTTTCTTTATATAGTTTTTGAAGGATATCTCTCAGCTCTTTCTCCGTCTGAAATGGTGGAGAAAACCACCCTTTCTTTGCAAGAATATTTTTTACCAGCCAATCTGTCCGTTTCGATTTTCCCCTGATATAAAAACAGGCAATGAAATTGCCGCCTGGTTTCAAAACACGCCATATTTCATGAAATGCTTTTTGCTTGTCAGGAAATGCATGAAAACCATTCATACTGACAACAGTATCAACAGATTCATTTTCCATTTGCAGATTTCCCACATCACCCTGAATACATTTGATATGTGCATGACTACCAAGTCTTTTTCTGGCTTGTTCAAGCATATCCATGCTGTAATCAATACAAGTAATATGTGCATTTTTCAGAGAACTCCATTTGTTTTCCGTAAATACAGCAGTTCCAACCGGAACATCAAGAAGATTTCCTGAAAAGTCATCAGGAACATATGATAAAACTTTTCGTGCTATATCATTATCATCAGTGCCACTCCAAAATAACTTAATATACAGTTTGCTGAAAATATTTCTTTGCGTAAGAACATCGTCATATATATTTTTTGATGTTTCATAAGCATTTTGTATTTTGTCTGCCATATTACCCTCCAAATTTAATTTTAATTCTAAAAGCTTAAAACTATCGTTCTCTAATCTTCCTGACATTACGATTCATGAGGTGTCTTCCAATATGTCTATAAGCAAATGCTTTAAAGGCTGAAATTTCTTGATGATGTTCCTTCAACAGTTCATCTGGACAGTCATAAACACCAAAATCCTGATTGATTCCCTCGCTTTGAATATAAGTATTGTTCCTATCAAATTCAATAATGAGATTTCTGAAATCCTTGACTGCTACTCCATAACCGCAAAATGCACCTGTACATTCCGGATTTTGTTCCTGTAACTTCTTTATGTAGGTTTTATCCAAAATGAAAGCTTCCAGTTCGTACCACTGATTTTCGAAATTAATTTCTACCCAGCTATGGAAAATACTTTTTGGAGCATTACGGTAAACAAACCCGGTCATAGTCCCTTTCTGCAATCTTTTATCAATCGTAAAACCATGTACTCTGCATGGAATATTGCAGGCACGTAAAAGTGCCATAAATAAAGTTCCTTTTGTATTACATTGTCCATAACCATCTGCAAGTACTTTTGAAGCTGAAATTCCGTCATCAATATTATATCCAAATAAAACATCATCTCTTACATAGTTGTATATTGCCTTAATCCTTTCAAATTCACCCATTTCCTTCCATTTCATATTTTGAATAAGTTTTTGAATTGCCGGATTAGAAAAATCAACCATTCGTGTTTCCCTAAGATACTTATCTTTCATCTCCTATCGCCTTTCCCATAGGTTTTCTCACAACACAATGCATTCGCATACCTTTACGAATTTCAAATTTTTCTACTTTTAATCTTGCTTTTTTGCAACATTTTATGACCACATCTCTTGTTGGCACCTGGACATCTCCATGTCCGCATATATTTGCCAACGGCATTTCCAATATATTCATTAGCCATACCAATACTTTATTGTCACTGGTCACATCTCTCAGTATCAATCTTCCATTTGGGCGAAGACATCTTTTCACACTGTCAAAAAATGCCTGTGGATCCGGATAATCTTTCTTGCACATTTCGTAAATATCAGCATGGCTACTTTCATATCTTCCTGCTTCTCATAAGAATCATTTCTCTCCTCTTACACCAGTGCCACATCCAAGATCATCATCAAACTAAATCCAAGTGCAAAGAAAAGCGTACCGATATTCGAGTGCTGTCCCTGAGACATTTCCGGAATTAGTTCTTCAACCACGACATATAACATAGCTCCTGCTGCAAAGCTGAGTAAATATGGTAATGCCGGGATTACCAACTGTGCAGCAAGAATCGTCATTACTGCTCCAATCGGTTCAACGACTCCTGAAAGTACACCTCCCAGAAATGCCTTTCTCTTACTTTCACCCTCTGCCCTAAGCGGCATGGATATAATCGCTCCTTCTGGAAAATTCTGGATAGCAATTCCAAGTGATAAAGCAAGTGCACTTGTTGCTGTAATCTGTGCATTTTCAGCAAGAAATCTGCATACATTACACCAACTGCCATACCTTCAGGGATATTATGTAATGTAACTGCCAACACCATCATCGTAGTACGGCCAAGTTTGCTTTTCGGTCCCTCTGCCTGATTGCTTCCAACATGAAGATGTGGAATCAAATGATCAAGTGCAAGTAAAAACAATATACCAATCCAGAACCCAACAACTGCCGGAACAAACGATAAAGTTCCCCTATTCTCAGATTGTTTAATTGCCGGAATCAGAAGACTCCAGATTGAAGCAGCAACCATTATACCTGCTGCAAACCCTGCAAGTGCACGTTGTAGTAACTTGCTAAGTGTTTTTCTCATAAAAAACACGCATGCTGCACCTAGCGTTGTTCCAACAAATGGAATCAGTATACCTTCAAAAACATTCATTAGCATTATGTATTCCTCTGTATAGTCAAAAGTACTTTCACATCGTTCTATTGTTAGTTTTAGCTAACTGCTATGTATAAAAGAAACCGTGCGAAAAGCAAACTGTAATTTCACACGGTTTTACTTATGTTTAAGTATATCACTTACGAAATCATATAACAATATAATTCTTTTAACAATTTACAAAAAGCCGGAGGTCAGTGTTACTGTTCACACACCACTGTCCCGCGAGGTGTTTTGGCATGAATATGCCAAAATCCCGAGACATACAAGCCAAAATTCCATTGCCGCAGGCAATCTGGAATTTTGGCTACGTTACTGTTCACTCCGTTCACAGTAACGAAAATATAAAAATTATATGTTTTTACTGGATTTTTGGAGATATTTATCACTATGAGATATTTCTATCATAGAAGATTTTGAGAGTCTTATCAAACAATATAAAGATCATTCAGTTCAAATCATAAAAATTAAAAACTTTTTAGCGCAACAAAGCCCCCAGGATTAACTCCCGAGAGCGTTTATGCTACTCATATTAAATTGTGATCACATTATTCAAGCAATCAGATTATTAATGGATTCTAACTCATATACAGTAAACGGATCAATGAAAATATTCATTCATATGATTTCCCCCTTTTAGATAAGCGGATTAATTCTATTTAATAGCTTCATATCTTTTGCAAGTTCCCAATTTTGCATCAGTTCATCCTGAAAGAAAATCATTGGATACCTGCAAAAGTTCTTCTTCGCGGAAATTTATTTTTTTCAATGGGTAAAAAAGCTATACAATTCCAGGTATTTCTTTTCTGTTTCCTCGAAAGCCCGTACCGTATAATCTATTGTAATATGAATCTCCGGTGCTGCCCTTTCCTGGGGTTCATTTAGCAGGTATGTAAGGTCAAACCAGAGCATAGCATCATCGATTTCTTTTAATAATTGTTCTTCTTTTGCGTTTAATGGGCTCCCAAGATATTTCTGATAGATCAGATCCAGCAGATTTTTCTCCTGCTCTTTATATCCTGAGAGGGTTTTCTTGAATGGTCTTGGCACATCAGATAAATAACATTCGCTGGCATCGTGCAGAAGGCAGGCAAATGCCACACGCCTGGAATATCCTCGCGCAAGGGCTTCTCTGGCACAGTTGATGCAATGCTGACCTACTAGAAAAAAAAGTTTTTACCTGTCCGTTTCCGCGGCAGATCAAAGATAAGGCATGTGCAATATCTTCGATACAGATCATATCCGGATCCGGATGTAATGGATCTATATGTCTGCCTGTGTATGTTGTAATACAATTGTTATTCATGATCTTTCACCTCGTTCTTTTATGTAACCGGAATTCTTGTAACAGCAAAGTGGATGGTCTTGTACGACCCCTGTCGGAAGACTTTATTATGTTATAGGTGTTATAAAAACATTGCGGAGAATTTTCTATAACATAAAACGGATACAATTAATGATAACTGTATCCGTTTTATATTGACTAACTGTTGATATTCTGAAGCAGTGAATTCATCTCCTGATACAGAAGTTCTTTCGTAGCAGCTCCCATTACAATTGAAACAAAAGTTTTTCCGTATGCATTCTGTGTAAGGATTGCAAGACAATTGCCGGCTACTTCTGTTGTTCCGGTTTTACCACCGAGAATTGTAACATCTTTTGGGGCTGTTGCCTCTCCGGTAAGATAATGGTCTGTTGCGGTAAGCGTGGTGCTTTTTTCAGTTCCGTCTGAGCCTGTATAGGTTACTGTATAAGACGGCAACTCTGTAATTTCTGTAAATTCAGGGTAGGTGAATGCTTCATTCAGCATCAGATAAATATCATATGGTGTTGTATAGTGATTTTCATCCTGCAGTCCATGTGGATTGGAAAAATGTGTTCCTGTACATCCAAGCTTTGCGGCATAATCATTCATCATCTGTACGAAGTTCTCTGTATTGCCTCCAACATATTCCGCAATGGCAGAAGCTGCATCATTGCCGGAATATACAAGCAGACAGTGGAGAAGCTGATCAAGGGTAACCTGATCGCCGGCCACAAATCCGCAGACCTGTGATCCATCCTCCAGTGTAACATTATCCTGAGTGATCGTGACAGTGTCATTCAGTTTTCCACTTTGTAATGCAAGCATTGCTGTCATGATCTTGGTAATACTTGCAGGATACACCTTATCATAAATGCCGTTTGCATACAGTACTTTATGATTGCTCAGACTGAACAGTAGCCCTTTCTGTCCATCTTCCAGCTGGGCATTCTTAATACGATCAACATTTCCTTTGGGGGAAACGCATAATTTCTGGGCGAAAGATTCTGTTCTCATATTTTCCTTAGCTGCAAGGGCATTTGTGAAAACTTCAGAAGAATCAAAAGCCTGTTCAGGAGTACCAAAATAATTTCCGCTTAATATATTCCATCCGTAAAAAACACCGCCGGCAGCTGCAAGAATCACAAATACACCAACCAGAATCCTGAATATATGTTTTAATCTCTGACGCTTTTTATGATATTTTGTACGTAGCAAAGCCTGATGCTCCTCTGTTTGTCTGGATGGCATCTGCGATTTCGGCAGTTTGACTGTCTGAAGCGGTCTGGAAGGTTTGTGTCTGTGCGGAGCTGTAGATTTGTATGGAACAGCAGATTTCTTTTCCGGTATTTTACCGGAAGATTTCTTTTTTGTTCTCATAAGTAATCCTCTCTTCTGTCAATTTCTTTTTGAATAATTTCTTTATTGTATGTGCTGCTCTGAAGTCCTACATTGAGTACAAGCCCCATACCAATATACAGACTTACCAGCGAAGTCAGTCCATAGCTTACAAAAGGAAGGGGAGTTCCCGTATTAGGCGCAAGACCTGTTGCAACACAGATATTAATGAAGCTCTGTAGTGCAATCAGGCCGCCGATTCCACAGCAAAGAACCTTTCCTGACAAATCTTTTGCCCGAAGACTCATCCGGATACATTCAAAGGCAATTGCCAAAAGCAGCAATACAATTATCACGCATCCAATAAATCCGTATTCTTCACCTGCAACAGCAAAAATAAAGTCTGTCTGATTCTCTGCCACGAAGTTTCCCTGATTTACAGAAGTTGTACTGTCATCACCGCTTAATTTCTTACCAACCAGTTCCCCTGAAGCAATTGCAGTTTTAGAGTTATTCTGCTGTTCAATATCATCCGAGTATTCTTCGTTTTCCGGATACAAAAAAGACATGATACGGCTTCTCTGGTAATCCTTGAGCAGTTTCTGATCCGGCTGGACAACAATTGATAAAAAAATAATGGTCAATGGAACAGCAATAAGCAGTGCTCCTCCGATGATCTTATAGCTTAAACCTGCAATATAGATCATAATACAGAAAATTACTACAACAGTAATTGTATTTTTCAGGTCCGGCTGTTCCAGGATCAGGAACAGAGGTACTGCCAGTAACACGCCGGATAATGCCAGCGTTTTAAGTGTATTCAGTGTTTCCTCATGATCCATAAAAAATTTTAGCAAAGAATACGATCAGGATAATTTTTGATAATTCTGTCGGCTGAAATCGGAAAGATCCGATACCGATCCATCTGGCGGCACCGTTAGCACTGTCACCCGCAATACGCACAACGATCAGCATGATAATATTAAATCCATACATGATCCACTGAAAGTTCATGATCCATGAGTAATCCAGCAAAGAAAGGATCAGCATGACAATAAGTCCAAGTATTACTCCGGCAAACTGCTTTGATCGCAGGTCCGATGCTGCTGTGCCTACCAGTGTAACTCCTATCAGGCTGATCGCCAGCAGGAAAATGATCAGTCTGAAATTGTAAAATCTTAATTTATATTGCTTTAACATAATTTATCTGTCCTTTTTAGTAACTGTGAAGATACCAAACGGTTATCCTTTTTGTTTAAAACAGGAATATACGCATGGAGTACTGCAGGTTCCTGCGTAATCTGGATTTTTACCTGTTCTTCATCAATAGTAAGGTATTTTTTTACGGTATGTATCATATCATTCCGCAACATTTTCATCATCTGTGGAGAGCAGTCGATACGTTCCGAGATCAGCAGAAGCTTCATGCGGTCTCTTGCATATCCGGCTGAACGCTTCTTTTCTTTAAAAAAAGCTTTCACACAGATTCCCCCTTATAAATACAGGCTACTTTTTGAAAAAACTACCTATTTTTCTTAATAACCCCTGCTTCCTGTTAATGTCTGCAAACGGAATCTCTTCACCTAAGAGGCGTTTACAGATATTCATGTATTCTTCTTCTGCCTGAGAAGATTTCCCGGAAAGAGGCTCCCCCTGATTTGTGGCAATCACAATCTGTTCATCATCCAGAATTGTTCCGATCAGATCAACAGCAAGGATATCCGTTACATCATCTACGGACATCATATCACCTCTTGCAATCATATCCGGCCGCAGGCGATTGATGATCAGGCTGATATCTCTGATCTCGTTGGCTTCCAGGAGTCCGATGATCCGATCTGCATCACGTATCGCAGAAACCTCCGGTGTGGTAACTACCAGGGCTTTATCAGCACCTGCGATCGCATTTTTAAATCCCTGTTCAATTCCTGCCGGACAGTCCAGAAGAATATAATCAAACTGTTCTCTCAGATCGTCGGTCAGTTTTATCATCTGTTCTGGAGACACAGCGGATTTGTCTTTTGTCTGCGCAGATGGCAGAAGACATAATTCCGGATGTCTTTTATCCTTGATCAGAGCCTGTCGCAGACGGCAGCTTCCGTTAATGACATCCACCAGATTATAGACAATCCTGTTCTCCAGGCCCAGAACAACATCCAGATTCCGCAGACCGATATCTGTATCAACCACAACAACTTTTTTGCCCAGCATAGCCAGACCTGTTCCGATATTGGCGACAGTTGTGGTTTTTCCTACTCCGCCTTTGCCGGAAGTAATCACAATGACTTCACTCATAGTTACAATTTCCTCCCTGAAAAAATTTCCATTCTTCTGGTATTCTCCTGTATGGTAGTTTCAGTCATTCGAAGTGTCACTGGTATCACTTGCCGCAACACCGGTAAGAATAGACTTTTCATCAGTTAATTCAAAGATATATTTAAAAATATCATCAGCTGCAAGACACGCATTACCGGAAGCATATCCATTCTCAATACGCACTGCAATCGCATATTCAGGATCTGAAGCCGGGGCATATCCCACAAACATACCATGGTTTGGATGATAAACATTTACCTCGGCTGTACCGGTTTTACCTGCCACATCCACGCCAAGTCCGTCAAACTGTCTGTGAGTCTGTACTACCCGGTACATTCCGTCGTGAATATCATCCCACACATTCTGTGATACATCAACTGTATTAATGATATCCGGCTCATATTTTTTTAAAGTATTACCCTTGGAATCTGTCTGTCTGTCAAGTAAAGTCAGATCATAAACATTTCCACTGGTAGCGATCGCTGTTGCATAACGTGCCAGCTGACTGGTGGTATAATCATTGGTACCATGTCCGATATAAGACGGGACTGCGTAGGAATCTGACACATGAGGTGCGGATTCTGTGATCTCGATACCTGTTTTCTTATCCAGACCAATCTCTGAAGCATATTTTTGCAGTACACTCAGGCTTCGGTTTTCTGAAAAGTTTCCGTCTGCATCCTGACCAAGTTTAAAACCAACCATGTTGAAATAATAGTTACAGGACTGCTCAATCGCCTCCCTGATCTCGATCTCTCCATGTCCCTGTTTGTTCCAGCAGTGGATCGGAGGTGTTACAAGATCAAAGGAGCCGGTACAGTTAATGTATGTTCCGTCATCGATCACTCCTTCAGACATTCCGGCAATTGTAGACAGAATCTTAAATGTAGAACCCGGTGCTGCTGTCTGCTGGGTTGCTTTATTGAAAAACGGAGTGGATTTATCTGTAGATAATTTCGCATAATAATCCGTATCCATGTTATTTACCAGACGGTTATTGTCATATCCCGGGTAGGATACGCATGCAAGAACATCCCCTGTTTTGACATCTGTGATTACTGCAGAAGCAGAACATGGCTCCAGCGCAAGCTGTGCAGGTTCTATTTCGAGAGTATAAATTTTATTGATCATAAAGTCATAAGCTGTCATGGAGCCGGAGGCCAGTGCCTCGTAACTGCCATCATCTTTTGATAAAACTCCCTGTTCATACAGCACCAGACAGATCTCGCTTCCGGAAATGGTGTCCTCCTGAAGCATATACTTATATAGAAGTTTTGAGAAATTGGTGTCTTTTTTAAGATAATCGATCAGATAATCTGTAAGAGCCTGATATACTTCATCGGAATCCAAATAATCTCCTTCTGTAGAAAATTTGGAAATATCGATCCAGTTCTGACTTGCCGCATATGTCAGATAATCTTTCAGACTGATATCTTTATCGGTTGTCCATTTCTGATAAGTACTGTCAGAGGTATCAATGGCATTCTTTGAGATAACCCCCAGCGTATCTCTGAGAAGATCATCACAGATATAAGTAAGGTATTCCTGGATCTGATCATCTTCATCTTTTACGGCCGGTGGATTCTCAGCTGTCAACCTGTTAGTTATTGTATCAAAAACCTGTTGCTGTTTCTGTTGAAATTTGGCATATAATTTTTTTTCTGTATCGGAAGCGTTGGCATCACTGAATTTATTGATATCGATGACACTGTTGGCAATCAGGGCATTATATACATCATAGATCGGTATTTTAATCTGTGCAGCATCATTTACACTGAAATCATAGGTTTTGGATGCTTCAATCTTGGATAAAAGGATTCCGGCAACTCTCTGTTTCAGTATCTGGTAGATGGCGGACTGCCAGCTGCTGTCTATGGTAAGATAGGTATCGTTACCTGCGACAGGTTCTACTCTCGTGCTGTCGTCAATCTTAAGTACTTTACCAAGGTTATCGACAGTGACAGTTTCTTCACCGTCTGTTCCCTGAAGAGAAGTTTCCATATATTTCTCAATTCCCGATTTACCGATGATCGCATCATTTGAATAATCAGGATTCTTCTGTCTCAGTTCTTCAAGCTCTTCTGAAGAAGCCTGTCCCGTATAACCAAGAATTGGTCCCATGCTTGCATCATCAATGTATTTGCGGACAGAATCCTCTACAATGTCAATTCCCTGAAGCTCCGGCTGATTTTCTCTGATTGCAGCTACAGATTTTTCGCTTATATTTGAAGCGATCGTAACGGCCATGTACTTCTTGAAACTGTTAGTGCTCAGTGCATAGCGGATTTTGGAAAGCTCAAGTACATCCTGCTTTGACAGGTTCTCCGGAAGTCCATGGGATGTCAGTTCTTCTTTGGTATAAGCATTATCGCCGTAAAGAACAATGGAAAATCCCTCTTTTCCGCTCATAAACTCGATCATCTGATCTGCAGTGGCATTTTTCTGTTTTTTTGTCAGGTTATCAATCAACGGTTCTCCGTAAATATCCGCACGAAAACGATTCAGAGTAAATCCCTCATCAACATCAAAAGTATAATTCCCGCTCTCATCCAAAACAATATGGAAGCCGGTACTGATGGAATCCCCGTTGGACTCAAGGATTTTCAGGACTTTATAGGCAATCCCGTTCAGTGTAAGATTCTTTTCTCTGGTAGAATCATAAGTTCCATTATCCTCAAAGGTAACAGAATAAGCCAGCACATTTGTTGCCAGCTCCTCACCATTTCTGTCATAGATATTGCCACGCGTACTTTTGATCACACGTTTTTTTGTTGTTCTTGATTCAAATTTGCTGATATAAGCCTCTCCCTGGATGATCTGCAGTTCAAAAAGCTGACGGACCAGAGTGGCTGACATAAATACAAAAACCAGTACCAGTACTGTGGTACGTTTTATTCGTATCTTTTTAAAAAATCTTTTTATTTTAGTACCCAAATAGACTCACTTTCCTTCATTGATGGATTCTTCATGAAATGATAATTAATATAATGAAATACCCGGTAAACAATCAGTGTAAGGATCACTGTATAAAAAATCTCCGGTAAAATAATCCGGTATAAATAGGTTCCGAGCCCCAGACGTCCCCTGAGCAGAAACTGCAATGCATAGACAGAAAGTCCGTACAGTAAATCCCCGATACCTGCAAGCATAACCGGAACCTTTATGTCATCATCATAGCAGATCCTGTGGGCATATCCGCTTAAAAAGCCAATATACATATAGATCAGAGCGTAGAAACCAAACACAGAGCCATAGAACATGTCTACCAGAAATCCACAGAAAAATCCTGTCCACAGTCCACTTTTTCTTCCGCGCATCAGCCCCATGGATATACACAGGATCAGGATCAGATTCGGCGTGATAGAACCGATGGATATCACATGAAGAAGAGTACACTGAAGAAGAAAACTGATCAGGATCATAAAAAATAACGCTATCTTACTCTTCATTTGCAGTCGCCTCCTGAGCTGCCTGAGCATTGTCATTAACAGAATCCTGTTTATTTACTGTAATGACAAGTACATTTTTCAGATGCTGGAAATCTACAGGTGTGACAATGGTACCTGTTTTGGTCAGATTGTTGCTGTTTTGTTCCACCTCACTGACGTATCCGATAAACAGTCCCTCTACATATTTCTCACTGATATTGGAGGTAACGATGCGTTCCCCCACTGTTACTTTATTATTCTGGTCATACAACTGGCTGAAGCTTAATTTACCCTCATCGATGAGTTCCAGATCTCCTTCCACCACACAGTTATCCTGTGTGCTGACAGTCATGGCACTGACATTGCTGCTGTCATCGATAATGGAACGTACAGTCGCCCAGTGAGTTCCGACCTCTGTCACGATCCCGACCAGACCTTTATCTGCAAGTACATTATTATCCACACGAATGCCGTCTGCAGATCCCCGGTTGATCATAAAGGTATCATACCAGTTGCCCGGATCTTTGGATATGATTTCTGCAGCAATCTTTGGATATTCGGTATACTGCTGGTCAAGATTATACATCTGCTGTAATCTTACATATTCTGTCTGATCCTGGATCAGTTTATTGTTCTGTTCTGTGAGACTGTCTATCTGTGCCTTTAAATTTTCGTTCTCACTGAGGATTTCTTCTTTATCACGCATACGGTCCTGCATTCCTTTCAGAACTGAACTGATCCGATTGATGCTGTTTTCAAATGGAACGATCAGTATCCCGGCGGCATCCTGCAGCGGTGCAGTGGTTACGCCGGATGAAAAAGTGGCAGCAATACAGCTGACGCAGAAAATCGACATAATGACCAGAAGATGTTTACTTTTTAATTTAATCCTAAAATGTACTTTCTTTTTCAGGTTTTTCATTGATGCACCCCTAAAAATTATAGTTTTCTCTGCGTAACCGGTACTGCCCATTCACGCAGTTCTTTATTTCTGATTATTTTCTCCAGACCTGTAACTGCCGAGGTTTCATAAAAATCTGACAGATTAAAGGTGAATCCTGTATAACTGGCAAGGTATTTATCAATATAAGGAAGTCTGGTACTGCCTCCGGTTATGTAAATCCCCTGTTTCGCAATATGGTAGGAAATCTGGGGAGGAATTCGCTCCAGAAATGTTTTCATCTCTGCTGCAATCTCATTCAGACAGTTCATGATACCGTCATTTACCACATAAGAAGAAATGATTTCTTCTCTTGGCAGTCCGGAAATACAGTCAATTCCTACAACCTTACGTACTTCCTTTTTCGGATCACTGAGACGTCCCATGACCATCTTAAGCCTCTTGGCAGTCCTTGTGCCAATCTGCAGATTATATCTTTTACGTATTTCACTGCAGACAGATTCATTCATCTGTCTGCCTCCCAGCGGTATTTTCCTGCTGATAATGATCTTTCCTCCGGTGATGATCGATACTTCTGTACTCTGTGCACCGATATTTACGATCATATTTCCTTCCGGATCTTTCAGATTGACACCCATGGCAATGGCATCTGCAATGGGTGCCTCTACCATAAATACGCGATTTTTCTTTAACCAGTGACCATTCGCCACATGAAAATATGCCCGTTTCTCAACCGCAGTCATATCCAGAGGAACAGTAAAATACATTGTTGCGCCAAATCCCAGGATATGATCGATCTTTCGGATCATACTGTAAAGAACAATCTCCTGAAGTTCCAGATTAGCGATCATGCCAAATGTCATTGGCGAAGTAACCGTAATATCTGTGGGGGATTTCTCAAACATATCGTATGCTTCATTTCCCATTGCAATGATTGTGTGTCCCTTGGACGCGATCATATTTTTCTCGATATAAGTTTTGTTTCTGAAAAAAGAATAGACTTTTACGGAACTGCTTCCCAAATCTATTCCATATGTTTTCTCAAATAACATATTCTGCCCCTTTGTTGTTGCCTTATTCTGTACATGTATTCCATAATCCTTCTTCTCTGAAGCTGCAGTATCTCTGATCCCCGATCACAATATGATCCAGCAGATGTATTCCCAGCAGTTCCCCCGCCTGATAAATCCTGGCTGTGATCTGTAAGTCATCCGGACTTGGTGTAGGATCACCACTTGGATGATTGTGTATCAATATCAGACTGACTGCATGGCGGCGCAGGGCTTCCATGAAGATTTCCCTTGGTGTTACCAGCGAACCGGTTGCAGTTCCCCGGGTCAGTATCTTATCTCCCAGAAAATGTCCTTTCACATCTGACATCATACAGATCACCAGTTCCTGCTCTTCATGGCGGAGTTCTTCCATATAATAAGCTGCTATGGAGGAGGGATTGTTCATAACTATCTGCGGTCTGGCAGCAGCCTTGGCAATTCTTTTGGAAAGTTCTCCAATGCATTTTAACTGTACTGCTTTTACCTGTCCGATTCCATGAATCTTCATAAGATCCTGTACAGATACATGCATAAGCCCCATAAGGCCGGGATAGGAGGACGACTCCATAAATTTCAGGATCTCCTGTGCAAGTGCCAGTGAATTCTTTCCTGAAGTGCCGCTGCGCAGGATTACTGCCAGCAGTTCAGTGTCATTTAATGAACCCTCACCCTGCATAAAGCATTTCTCATACGGCCGCTGTTCCCTGGGAAGCTGCTTCATAATATTATTTGCATTATTCATAAGTCTGCCTGTGCTCTCTAAAGCCTCTGGGCAAATTGCAAATTATATTCTAGCATAAAAGAGGAGAGATGTACACTCTCCTCTCTGATTTTTATGTGAACTTTATAGTTACTGGGTTACTGTTCACACACCACTGTCCCGCGAGGTGTTTTGGCATGAATATGCCAAAATCCCGAGACATACAAGCCAAAATTCCATTGCCGCAGGCAATCTGGAATGAATTTTGGCTACGTTACTGTGAACGGAGTGAACAGTAACGTTACTGGATTACTGGTTATCGGTAATATCCCGCTTAAGAGATCAATTGTTTTTTATAGCCGCATATTTTCGGCATACAGTCTCAGCAACTTTGATTCCATCCATGGCAGCACTTGTGATTCCGCCTGCGTAACCTGCACCTTCGCCACATGGATAAATTCCTGCCATATTTGCTGTGAGCTTCTGATCACGTACGATTCTTACAGGAGAAGAAGTACGGCTTTCAATGCCACTGAGCAGTGCATCCTCTCTGTCAAATCCGGAAATTCGTTTTCCGAAGGCTCTGACACCTTCTTCAATAGAATCGCCTACTGCTTTTGGCAGAACAGAGCGTACATTTGTCAGTATATATTCTCCCTTCATACAGGGAGTAACCTCTCCTAATGCTTCACTTGCCTGATTTTTGCAAAAATCACCAAACAGCTGAACAGGAATTTTTCCTTCTCCGAGCTCCCATGCTTTTTTCTCCAGATCACGCTGAAATTCTACGCCGCCAAGAACTCCTTTATCCGGGAAATCTTCTGGTGTAACTGTGACGATCATGGCACTGTTTGCATTTCTGGAATCACGTGCCTGATAGCTCATTCCGTTCACTGCGAGACGACCGGGTTCAGAGGATGCATTTACAACATATCCGCCCGGACACATACAAAAAGAATAAACACCTCTGCCATTTGCACACTTATGGGTTACTTTATAGCTGGCTGCACCAAGTAATTCATTCTCAGGCTCTCCATAAAGATCCATATTGATCATTTCCTGAGGATGTTCAATACGCAGCCCCACTGCAAATGACTTTGGCTCCATATAAACACCACGTTTCTGTAACATTTCAAAAGTATCTCTTGCACTGTGTCCTGGTGCCAGTACACAGACTTGTGCAGGGATTCTCTTATCATTGTTGATCTCAATTTCTTTTAATGTATTGTTCTCAAAAATCAGATCTGTTACCTTGGAACGGAAGCAGAATTTTCCTCCCATTTCTTCGATTTCATGACGCATTTTTTCAACAATACCAACCAGTACATCCGTTCCCAGATGTGGCTTCTGCTGATAAATAATTTCTTCCGGTGCGCCGGCAGCTACGAAACGCTTCAGTACCTCATGATTACGTCCGTAAGGATCTTTTACCAGCGTGTTCAGCTTTCCGTCGGAAAAGGTGCCGGCGCCGCCCTCTCCGAACTGTACATTGGACTCAGAGTCAAGAACACCATTTTTCCAGAAATTCTCTACTGTTTTCTGACGTTTCTCAGCCTCTTCTCCGCGTTCAAGTATTATTGGACAATATCCGGCCTTCGCAAGATACCATCCGCAGAAAAGCCCTGCAGGACCACTTCCCACAATAACGGGAGAATGTAAAAGAGGTGTCTCACCCGGAGAGGGAAATTCATATGGTTTCTCTTTTGTTAACATAATGTTGTTATTGTTAACTTTTTTGGCGAGTTTCTGTTCATCTCTGATCGTTACATCTACAGTATATACAAAGATTTTGTCATTTTTGTGTCTGCAGTCCAGAGATTGCTTTCTTATTTCGTAAGTAAAACTGTTTCCGGGATTTTTTAATGTTTTTGCAATCTTTTTTTCGAGCTGTGCCTTTGTATGTGTGATCGGAAGTTTCAGCTGTGAAATTCGAATCAATTTTTCTCCTCCTTTGCTGCATTTTTGCCGGCCACTGCGCCGCTGCTCCATGCCCATTGCAGATTATATCCGCCGCATGTACCGTCAATATCCAGAAGCTCCCCTGCAAAATACAGACCCCTACAGAGCTTTGACTCCATGGTTTGAGAATTTACCTGTGAGGTATCTACTCCCCCGGAGCAGACCTGTGCCTGTGAAAATGACATACCATCCTGCACTTCAAGAGGAAATTCCCTTATGGCAGAAACCAGTTGTTTTTGTGATATAAGGATTTTGATAAGCTTTTCCGGGAAAAGTCCCACCAGGAGTTCTTTTTCTTTTTTATAGGGACATGCCTTCTTTCGTGCATACAGAAGTTTCTTTAATTCTTCTTCTGACAGCTCCGGCATGAAATTAATGCGGAGCTCTGCTTTATGTCCTTCTCTGACTGCACGTACTGCATAAGTGCTGAGCTGAAACACTGGGATTCCGGAGATTCCGTATTCTGTAAGCTGCAGCTCGCCATGTTCAGATTTACAGAATTTCCCATCTGTAAAAAGAGAAATCTCTCCTTCTGTACGTACGCCTGCCCATGCCTTAAAAGAAGAACCTTTACACTTCAGGGCAGTAAGTGCCGGATAAACCGGGACAATGCGGTGATGAAAGCTCTCTGCCAGCATATATCCACTGCCGTCTGAACCTGAAACAGAAGATGCCCGGGATCCATTGGCAAGTATCAGTGCATCTGCATCATAGTGCCATCCTTTTGTCAGGATTTGGAAATTCTTTCCATTTGTCCCGGTTTTTATTTCTGTAACCTGTTCGTTTGTCTTTATTTTCACACCCAGACTGGCAGCCTCCATACACAGTACATCTACAACACTCTGCGCCTGATTGCTTCTCGGATAAAGATAGCCGTTCCTGTTTAAAGGATAGATTCCTATCTCTTTGAAAAACTCAATGGTATTCTGGACAGAAAACTCTCTGAGTGCATCTTCGACAAATTCCGGATGTTCGCCTCTGTATGCATCATCCGGTCTTGCAAGATTGGAAAAATTACATCTGCCGTTTCCTGTAGCACAGATTTTCTTTCCGGGTTTCTCGTTCTGTTCCAGAACAGTGACTGCTGCCCCGTTTCGGGCTGCCATGATCGCTGCCATCAGTCCACAGGCTCCTGCTCCTGTGATCACTACCTGTCTTTTTTTCATAAAGTTACAAGTCCTTTATCAACCATTTTCTGCAGGGACATCAGAACACCCAGTTTTGCATGTTCCCAGGTAAGTCCTCCCTGAAAATACACTGCATATGGAGGCTTCATCGGACCATCTGCAGAAAGTTCGATAGAAGAACCCTGCACAAAAGCACCTGCTGCCATGATAACCTGACTGTCATATCCGGGCATATCCCATGGCTCCGGATCCACATAACTGTCAACCGGAGCTGCTGCCTGAATACCCTTACAGAACGCGATCAGACCTTCCGGTGTGCCAAGGCTTACTGCCTGAATGATGTCCTGACGTGGCTCTGTGGAATCCGGGATTACCGGGAATCCAAGTTTCTCATAAATATTTGCCGCAAACACAGCTCCCTTTAACGCACCCTTGGTAACCATTGGTGCAAGGAAAAATCCCTGGAAGAAAGAACGGTTGACTCCCAGAGTTGCGCCTACCTCACTGCCAAGTCCGGGACAGGTCATTCTGTAAGAAGCATTCTCCACGCACTCCTTAGTACCTGCAATATAACCGCCGATAGGCGCAAGTCCGCCGCCCGGATTTTTGATCAGAGAACCAACAATCATATCAGCTCCCACATCACTTGGCTCAATGGTATCTACAAACTCACCGTAGCAGTTATCCACCATACAGATCACATCCGGTTTAATACTCTTTACAAAAGAAATCAGTTCTCCAATCTGCTTTACAGAGAAAGACGGACGTGTCTGGTATCCTTTGGAACGCTGGATCTCCACAAGACGTGTCTTTTCATTGATTGCTTTACGGATGCTGTTATAATCAAAGGTTCCGTCTTCTAACAGTTCCACCTGACGGTAACTTACTCCATATTCTGCGAGAGAACCTTTTGACGGGCGGATGCCGATCACCTCTTCCAGAGTATCGTAAGGCTTTCCGGCAGGTGCCAGAAGTTCATCACCCGGACGGAGATTACCGAATAAGGCAATGGCCAGCGCGTGAGTTCCGCATGTGATCTGCGGGCGTACCAGACAGGCTTCCGTATGGAAAGTATCTGCATAAACCTTTTCAAGTGTTTCACGGCCAATATCGTCATATCCATAACCGGAAGAACTTCCGAAGCATTCTGCGCTTACTTTATTTTTCTGCATGGCAAGAAGCACCTTCATCTGGTTATATTCTGCCGTTTTATCAAATTTTTCAAATCTTTCTTTTAAAGATTCCTCAATCTTATGACCAAAGTCATAAACCTCTGAAGAAATCCCAAGCTGTGCGTACATTTCTTTCATAATTTGTTTCGTCCTCATTTCTGTTTGCATTATTATCTTTATTTTATCTCTGAATTTCACTTATTCTGTATCAGTGATTTTTAAGAAAAATTCGGTTATAAAATTCCTCTGTCCCTGCATACCTTCAGCATTTCATCAAGGATTCTGTCTTCATTATAGTCAAATTCATCCTTATTCATCCAGATGGTATCCTTCTCCCTGCGAAACCAGGTCAGCTGGCGTTTTGCAAAATGTCTGGTATCTCTTTTCAGGATCCTGACCGCTTCCTCTAACGGATACTCGCCATCCAGATATGCAAGGATTTCTTTATATCCAAGTCCCTGCATGGAAACCATCCCCCTGTGGTATCCCATATCTTTTAACTTCTGCACTTCCTCAAGGAGTCCCTCTTTTAACATCTCATCAATACGGTCATCAATCCGTTTATAAAGAAGTTCCCTTGGTACATTCAGCACAAAATATGCCAGATTATAAGGGGTTTCGTGTTCCTTCTGCTCCTGATTATGTGCGGAGATCGGCGACTGGTTCTGATGATAAAACTCCAGTGCCCTGATCACACGTTTTACATTATTGGCGTGGATTTCCCCGGCACTGACAGGATCAACATCCAAAAGCATCTGGTGCAGATATTCATTTCCCTTCTCTGCAGCAAGCTGTTCCAGCTCCTGACGGTATCCGTCTTCCTGCTCTGCCTGAGTAAAATCAATATCCTTTGTAATAGCCTGTATATAAAATCCGGTTCCTCCTACCAGAACAGGAATTTTCCCCTTGGCATAAATTTCTTTCATGGCAGCTTTTGCCATCTGCTGGAATTTCACGATATGAAATTCTTCCTGAGGCAGCAGTTCATCTACCAGATAATGCTTTACTCCCTGCATCTCCTCCGGCCGGATCTTAGCTGATCCAATATCCATATATTTGTAGACCTGCATGGAATCAGCAGAAATGATCTCTCCGTTTACTGCTTTCGCAAGAGCGATGGATAGATGGGTTTTTCCTGCTGCCGTCGGTCCTGTAAGAACGATCAGTGGCTTTTTCATAATAGCTCCTTTATATAAACTATACAATACGTTTAAATTTCTTTTCCAGTTCTGTTTTAGTCATGGAAATAATCGTCGGTCTTCCATGAGGACAGTGATAGGGGTTCTCCAGTGTGAGCAGTTCATCGATCAAGGCATTTGCTTCCCGGTCGGACATCTGGTGATTTCCCTTTACCGCAGCCTTACATGCCATGGTGGCCAGTCTGGAAGCAAAGATTCCAAGTGGATCCTTATCCTTCTCAGAAGCAAGATTGTCAAGCATTTCCAGAAAAAAGTTCTTCCTCCGTAAGACCGTACAGATTGGCCGGGACTGCATTGATACAGTATTCCTTACCGCCAAATGGTTCAATCTCAAATCCAAAATCCTCGAAATATTTACGGTTAGCCTTAAGAAGAGCTTCTTCCTGAAGATTCAGGGATACGATCAGCGGCGGACTGAGATACTGGGATTCTACTGTCTGCTCACGAAACCTTTTTACGAAACGCTCATAATAAACCTTTTCATGTGCCGCATGCTGGTCGATAATAAAAAATTTATCCTCAAACTGAACAAGCCAGTAAGTATCAAAAATCTGTCCGATCAGCTGATGACGGCTTCGGGATTCAGGAGCAAGAAGTTTCTCCTCAAATAATTCCAGCTGCTGTGGTCTGATTTCTTCTGATATTACATTTTTGTTTTGTTCTATCTGTTTTCTGTTTCCTTCTGAATCCACAGCAGTCTTCAGATATTCTGCAGTTTTCTGTTCTGCAATTTCCTGCTTTGTCTCTGAAAATACCGGTTGTTCTTCATTCTTTTTATCGCTTAGTGTTCCCTCAAAAAGCTGTTCCTCTGCCTTGGTAAGAGGATCCCTAGTCTGATAGATCTGCTGTTCACGCACTGCCTGTTCTGCCATTGTAACAGTTCCTCGTGGTAGTGCGGTATGCTCAGAAACCCTGGAAGCTGTATTTACAGTCTGTGGACGATACTCCGGAATTTCAGCCCGACGTCTGGTTTCAAATGGCTCCGGTACATCCCCCGGTTTTACCACAGGCTGCTGCTTTTTAATCGGTTCTTCTTTTCCAAAAGGCACTGTCTGGATCATTTCTCTTGTGGTAAGAGCCTTGTGGACTGTCTCGTAAACTGCATCATAAACTTCTGTTCCTCTTGCAAACCGCACCTCCATCTTGCTTGGATGCACATTTACATCCAGATCATTTCCCTCCATCTGAATATGAAGAGAAACAAAGGGAAACTTATGCTGCATGAGAAAACCCTTATAGGCATCCTCTATCCCCTTTGCAATGATCCGGTTCTTTACAAAACGTCCGTTAATATAATAATTCTCAAAGGTACGGTTACCTCTGGAAATCTCCGGTTTTCCCACAAAACCCTCAATCTTCATGAAATCATTCTCGTAGGATACCTCAAGAAGTGCTTTGGTGATATCTCTTCCATATATATTATAAATCACATCTTTCACATTGTAATTTCCGGAAGTATGAAGCTTCACCTGTTTATTCTGGATATATTTAAAAGAAATCTCAGGATGGGACAATGCCAGCTGCTCCATCAAAGTGCTGACATAATTTCCCTCCGTAGTATCTGATTTCAGGAACTTGCTTCTAGCAGGTGTATTGTAAAAAAGATTTCTCACCAGGAAAGTAGTTCCTTCCGGTGCTCCCATATCCTCTAAAGACTCCTGTACACCACCGTTGATCACATAACGGACGCCGCTTAATGCAGATGGGGTTTTTGTGATCAGTTCCACCTGTGCAACAGCAGCAATACTGGACAAAGCCTCACCGCGAAATCCAAGAGACGCAATGTGTTCCAGATCCTCAACCTTCTCAATCTTACTGGTGGCATGACGCAAAAATGCCAGGGGTACCTGATCTCTTTCCATACCCCCGCCATTATCTGTGATACGTATCATCTTTTTGCCGCCGTCTGTGATCTCCACTGTTACAGCAGTTGCTCCTGCATCAATTGCATTTTCCACAAGCTCCTTCACAATGGAGGACGGACGTTCCACTACCTCACCGGCAGCGATCTTATCTATGGTCTGCTGGTCTAATACTGCAATTTTTCTCAACTTTTATCACCATCTGTTCTTAATCTTGTTCTGCAGGTTATAAAGTGTATTCATTGCCTCGATAGGAGTCATATTCCCCATATCAAGACCTTTTATCTCATCAATGATATCGTTATCCTTAACTGTATCGAACAGAGACATCTGTGCCATATCCATCTGATCGTATACAGGCTTTTTCTTTTTCGCAGATGTCAGGTCTTTTACTGCTGCCGTAATATCCGCATCACTTAGTTCCTCCACCAGTTCCTTTGCTCTCTGGATCACAGAATCCGGAACACCGGCAAGCTTGGCAACCTGGATACCATAACTTTTGTCTGCGCCGCCCTGAACGATCTTACGCAGAAATACAATATCGTCCCCTTTTTCCTTGACAGCAATACAGTAGTTATTAACTCCCGGAATTTTACCCTCCAGTTCAGTAAGCTCATGATAATGGGTGGCAAATAATGTCTTTGCACCACAAAGCTTTGTATTGCTGATATGCTCGATCACAGCCCAGGCAATGGCAAGACCGTCAAATGTACTGGTGCCACGTCCGATCTCGTCAAGAATCAGAAGGCTTCTTGCAGTTGCATTCCTCAAAATATTGGCAACCTCTGTCATCTCTACCATAAAGGTACTCTGACCACTTGCCAGATCATCAGAGGCACCCACACGGGTGAAAATCCTGTCAACAATTCCAATGTTTGCTTTTTCAGCAGGGACAAAGCTTCCGATCTGTGCCATCAGTACGATCAGGGCAGTCTGTCTCATGTAGGTAGACTTACCTGCCATGTTCGGACCTGTGATAATGGATACCCTTTTCTTATGGTTATCCAGATATGTATCATTCGCAATAAACATATCGTTCTCTATCATCTGTTCCACAACAGGATGACGGCCGTTTTTAATATCTATCACACCTGTTGTATTTGTCTTCGGACGTACAAAATGATTTCTTTCCGCAACCAGTGCAAGAGAAGCAAACACATCCAGTGCAGCCACTGCCTTGGCAGTCTTCTGGATCCGCATAACTTCTTTCCCGACTGCATCTCTCACATCACAGAACAGTTCATATTCCAGAGCATACAGCTTATCCTCTGCCCCAAGGATCAGGTCTTCCAGTTCTTTTAACTCCTGGGTAATGTATCGCTCTGCATTGGTAAGCGTCTGTTTACGGATATAATTATCCGGCACCAGATCTTTAAAAGTATTGGTGATCTCCAGTGAATAACCAAATACGCGATTATATTTGATCTTCATTGTTTTGATGCCTGTACGCTCCCGCTCTTTGGCCTCCAGTTCTGAAAGCCATTTCTTACCATCTGTCCTGGAACGGCGGAATTTATCTACATCTTCATTATAGCCCTCTTTAATAATGCCTCCATCCTTCTGTGCAAGAGGCGGATCTTCCACGATGGCACGTTTGATCAGATCTGTCACATCCTCCAGCGAATCCATATCCTCATAGATTTTCTGAAGCAGAGGTGTTTTAAATTCTTTTAAAACCTGTTTTATATAAGGAAGCATTTCCAGCGAAGAAGCAAATGCGATCAGATCTCTTGGATTCGCAGATTTATAACTGATACGGCTGATCAGTCGTTCCAGGTCATAAACAGGTCCCAGATATTCCCTGATCTCATCCCGGAGCATTCCGTTTTTATTTAACTCTTCCAGTGCTTCCAGACGTTGTTCAATCTCATCTCTGTCGATCAGTGGCTGTTCCACATAACTGCGGAGAGTTCTGGCTCCCATTGCTGTTTTTGTCTTATCCAGTACCCAGAGAAGAGAACCTCTTTTCTGTTTCTCTCTCAGGGTTTCCACAAGTTCCAGATTTCTGCGGCTGGAACTGTCGATAAGCATATATTTCTCTGCTGCATAGGGACGGATAGTTGTCATATGGGACAAGGCTGTCTTCTGGGTTTCTTTTAGATATAAGAAAAGAGCTCCTGCAGCAATGATCCCGCAGTCATAATCACCAACGCCCAATCCCTCCAGAGAACCTACATGAAAATGATCTTTTAGTGTGCGGCGGCACAACTCGTCATCGAAATACCAGGAATCCAATGAAAAAACACAGATCCCAAGACGGTTCTGCAAGTCATCTGTATCTATATTAGACATATAAAAAGAATCATTACAGATAATCTCTGCAGGAACAAATTTATTGATCTCATCAAGAAGTTTCTGAGGTTTGTCCACCTCTGTAAGGAAACAGTCACCTGTTGTAATGTCTGCAATAGCGCATCCGAAATGTTCTTCCATAGACACAATAGACATCAGGTAATTATTCTTTGTCTCATCAAGAGCAGCAGCATCCAGTGTGGTTCCTGGGGTTACGATCCTTACAACCTCACGCTTTACCAGTCCTTTGGCTTTTTTAGGATCCTCTACCTGCTCACAGATTGCTACCTTATGTCCTCTCTCGATCAGACGATTGATATAAGTCTCCGCAGCATGATAAGGGACACCACACATGGGTGCCCTCTCCTCTAATCCGCAGTCTTTTCCTGTAAGGGTAATCTCCAGTTCCCTGGTGACAAGTAATGCATCATCAAAAAACATTTCATAAAAATCTCCCAGACGGTAGAATAAAATGCAGTCTTTATATTGTTCCTTTGTCTTGCAGTATTCCTGCATCATCGGACTCATTGCCATTTAATTGTTATCTCCTATCTTCATAACAGCTCACTGCTGTTTTTTATCTCATATATATTGTATTTTTGACATCTTAAGATTTTAACATGAATAAATAGAAGATGCAAGATAGAGTATAAACATTTATTCTATCATGTTGACTATATGTTACTAAACATCCTCCTTCACCATCCCTTTATAATTTATTTCAGCGTAGTCACGATCAGTTTACTTTCCAGGGCAGCTGCGATCATATTATCAGGGATATCTTTGGATACCACACTTCCTGCGCCAATCACTACATTGTTTCCGATTGATTTTTTACTTTTGCAGATGCTATAATTATAGTATTCTCATATATGGAAATCTATCAGAATAGTCTTTGATTTTTATAAAAATCGTACACGAGGTGAGCTTTTTGGATTTAATCAGAACAGAGCTTATGCCGGATTCCTCAGAAGTCGTTTCCTAGTAAGTGCTGCCAGATTTTTAAGCATTATATGCAACAGTCACCGGTTGACTTTCTGAATGCATACAGGTTGAAAATCAGCTGTCAGCTTCTGTGTACCACCCGGAAAAGTATTACGGAAATTGCCATGCTGTGTGGATTTAATCACCTGAGTTATTTTTCCAAATATTTTATGGAGTGTTATGGATGTACACCAAGGGAATACCGTGTACTTCATGATTCACATCATATTTGTTATTGTGATAAAACCACAATATTAGACATATCTGCGTGATAATTTCCTGATGATCCGGGATGGGGATGGTAAAGATGCAGAAGAACTGGCTTCTTCCCTGTGCAGGTATTATGAGGCTCGTAACCGTGAGGATATGGACAGACTACCGCGTGTGACTCGAGAAAATGTTCTGATCCTGAAGTATTATTCCTTTGAGAATTATTTCCTGGATCCGAAGATAATGGAAAAAATCGGAGTGATAAAAAGTGAGGATGATTTCTACGAAATCCTGTTGAAAAAGTGGAATGAATATCTATACAAATTAAAAAGCGGTCAGCATCTCACAGAAATGATCGGCCATGCTCTCAAAAATACTACAGATATCAGAGAACATATGGAAGAAATCCGTATCTGTCTCCGCGGACATAATTTATATGATATCTTTTACGGAAGATTCCGTAAAAACGAAACTGAAATCCTCAAATCCTATATAGAGGAGGCTCCAAGGGATACTTTTAAAGATATTCTGGATGCAATTGACCGTTTTGTTTATTTTGAGAACAGAAAAAAATAATTCATGAAGAGGGATGCCACGCATGGCATCCCCTTTTCATCAGGAAACGGTCATTACTTTTCCCATAAACAGTATTTCGTTATTGCTCCTGTCATAGATCAGGAAGGCAAAAGGACGAGTGAGTTCCACATTTTTGATAACTGGTTCTTTCTCCTCTACAGCTGACATACATTCCATGATAACTGCTGTCACCGCTGCTGCTTTCGTGCCGTTTTCATCCAGTTCCAGTTTTGTTTTCTGCAGTATCGTATCTACATTTACATTTTTGTCTGCAATACCGGAGAAATCAGCGTTGCTGGAAAATATATTATCAAGCCCCAGGCTTGAGAGTATGTCATTTAGGATGGCGGTAGTCTCAAAATCAAGTTTTGGCATCTTACATTGTACTTCGTCATACTCTGGCTGAGATTTCAGGAGTCCACCAATATCCAGATCCTCAAGTGTAAAATCGCCTTCATCGACAGGCAGGATTCCGACAAAACTCAGTCCGTTTGCATACTCTCTGTCAAATGCTGTTGCCTTATCATTTTCATAATACCTGTCTCCGGCACAGGTCATGTATTTTGTCTTTTCATTGTTTCCAAACTTCTCTTCTGTATCAGAAACATTCCAGGGTTCTCCACTCCATCCGGACTCAAAATATAGTGAATTAGTTAAGCACAGTCCGGTAGTATCATTGATCAGATCCGGGGTTATGATTTTCGGGATCAGCCCTTCCGTATTTTTGTCACACCAGGAATTAATGATACCGCATGTTTTCTCTGCAGCGGAAAAATCTACATTTTCCACTTCCGCCCCAAAACCGTTCGTTACTGAATTTTTAAATTCTTCCTGTAATGTCAGATTATTATCCACCCAGACTGCATCTGCAATCTTTAATTTTGACTTATATCCGTAACTCTCATCTTCAGTATTATATTCTTTAATCTTGTTCAGATATTCCTTTGCATAAGATGCAAAATCATCGGTTCCCAGGTAATTACATAGAACTTCTTTTGTCTCTCCTTCTGCACCTTCTGCGATCATGCCCAGCGACAAAATTAAGGCTTGTGGGACTGAACATAATATTTTCTCCATTGACTGCCGCAGAGATTTGGTCTGTCATTTTTACGGAATTCTGTAATGTCACGGCTTTGTCGATACTGGCTCCTTTATTACCGGACACCGTGTCTTCATTGCTGCTTTGGATTTCACTGGCTTCTGCGGAACCGGCATATATGCCGACAGCTGGCAGCGCGACAGTCATAGCTGCCAGTATTCCGATTAAGAGTTGTTTTCTTATCATAAGGCATTTCCTGCCACTCAAAGCGTGTGCAAATATACGCACATCGAGATAATGTAGACTCTCACGAGTTCTACTTACTACTTCATCGTGTATGCTTTGGATTGAACGAGATCATATCTACTCACAGGTTCTTGTACACTCCATAGTCGTAAATTCCCGAAATAGCCTTCGGTACATACTCACGTTTGCGTTTCGTTATGCAATTTCGTAAGTCGTGACATCTCTCAGATTTAAAGCAGCATTGAAATCCCTATCTTCGACATAACCACAACTGCATTTAAAGATCCTATCTGAAAGTTTTAAATCTTTCTTGACAGCACCGCAACAGTGACAGGTTTTAGACGATGGATACCATCTATCTACTACTCGAAGTTCAATTCCTTTTTCCCTGCATTTGGCTTGAAGTTTTGTTCTAAATTCATAAAACTTCTGTGATGCAACTGCTTTTGAAAGATGTCTGTTTTTCATCATGCCTTTTACATTTTAAGTCTTCAATCGTTTATATAAGA
>ENA-OQIS01000016-OQIS01000016.1-human-gut-metagenome-genome-assembly--contig:-NODE-16-length-66374-cov-5.550817_pt1 | contig 66374 bp, 63 predicted proteins | sample MGYA00242589_ERZ504754 | MGnify/ENA primary metagenome ERZ504754 (study PRJEB26092, sample SAMD00036351) | human gut metagenome | host: Homo sapiens | study: EMG produced TPA metagenomics assembly of...
ATGTCATTTGACGAGCGGGGACATCAGCCAAATCATAAAATCTATTATGTAAATGGCTGTTCCGGAAAGGGAGAAAATCCGATTTCCTATTATCCGACTGTAGAAGATTTTATCGGAGAAGGTGGTACCTATACACATCCACGCACAGTATATGAAGGATATAAAGGAGTTCCCGCACACAGTCTGGCAGCAGGAAAGGAAGCAATGGGTGTCTTTCTGTTTCTCATCTTTCACACTGGCTCCCGGTAGAAAAAACAGACTTTATTTTATTATCAGGTATTGCCGACAGTAAAGAAGAAATTGAAAAATATTTTTGAAAAATACAATACTTCCGATAAAGTAAAAAAATGCACTGGAAGAAACCAGAATTTACTGGAAAAAACAGGTTAACGTTGACTTCCACACACAGGATCCTGACTTTGACAGTTATATGAAATGGGTAAGTTTCCAGCCATTCCTGCGCCGTTTATTTGGCTGTTCTTTCCTTCCTCATCATGATTACGGACGTGGTGGACGCGGATGGCGTGATCTGTGGCAGGATTGTCTTTCTCTTCTGCTGATGAATCCTCAGAATGTAGGTACCATGATTGAAAAGAATTATGGTGGCGTACGTATTGATGGTACAAATGCTACTATTATCGGAGACGGTGACGGCAATTTTATCGCTGACAGAAACGGAATCGCACGTGTATGGATGGATCATGCACTCTGGCCGCTAATCACGACCAGTCTTTATATTAATCAGACCGGAGATATAGAGATCCTTAAGAAACAGGTTCCTTATTTTAAAGATGCACAAACCATGCGCGGCACAGAAATTGATACTCTCTGGAATGACGCATATGGAAATAAACAGCGCACCGAAGACGGTCAGGTATATACCGGAAGTGTTCTGGAGCACATTCTGATCCAGCAGCTTGCCGTCTTTTTATGATGTAGGTGTTCATAATATTTACCGTCTCCGCGGAGCTGACTGGAACGATGCCCTGGATATGGCAGCAGAAAATGGTGAAAGTGTTGCCTTTACCTGTGCTTATGCGGGCAATCTCCATACTCTTGCTTCCATATTACGCCTTATGGAATCTGCAGGCGAAACCAGTATCCCGCTGTCAGAGGAAATTGAAATCCTGCTGAACGACCAGACAGATATGTTTGACAGTGTATCTGAAAAGAAAAAGATTCTTACTGAATATGCCAAAAGCTGCAGGCATAACCTGAGCGGCAGAAAGAAAAACTTCTCTCTCTCCACACTTGCTGCCAACCTGATCCAGAAATCCAACTGGCTGACAGATCATATCCGTTCACAGGAATGGATTGATGGCAAAGACAACGAAGAAGGATGGTATAACAGCTATTACGATAATCATGGAGAGGCAGTGGAAGGCTTCCACCATGAACAGGTGCGTATGATGCTCACGGGCCAGGTTTTCTCTATTATGGGAAATGTTGCCACTGATGCGCAGATCAGAAAAATCGTAAAAAGCGCAGATCATTATCTTTACAGAAAAGAAATTGGCGGTTACCGCCTGAACACAGATTTTCAGGAACTGAAGTTTGATATGGGACGTATGTTCGGTTTCGCTTATGGCGAAAAAGAAAACGGTGCTGTTTTCTCTCATATGGCAGTTATGTATGCAAATGCCTTATATCAGAGAGGCTTTGCAAAAGAAGGCTGGAAAGCATTGCGTTCTCTGTCTGATACAGCTCTCGACTTTGATACCAGCCATATTTACCCGGGAATTCCTGAATATTTCTGTTCAGACGGACGTGGTATGTATCATTATCTGACAGGTGCTGCAAGCTGGTATCTTTTTACCATGATCACAGAGGTCTTTGGTGTCCGTGGAGTTTTCGGAAACCTTCTGGTTCATCCAAAACTTCTGGCAGAACAGTTCGATGAAGCAGGAACTGCTTCTGTCTCTGTTACTTTTGCAGGAAAACAGTTCCATGTTACCTACCGAAACACAGACAGAAAAGATTATGGTTCTTATCATATCGCCGCTGCGGACTGCGACAAAACAGCAATAGAAATCGTAGAAGATTCCCATATTATGATCTCCAGAGAATTTATTAACAACCTCTCTTCTGATCTTCATGAAATTACAGTGACACTTGCCTGAAAACAATAGCTGCTCAGCCTCCATAAAAGCAGGCGACAGGCAGTTATAAATATTGTTCTAACAGAAAGGATTTACTATATGAAATACGGATATTTTGACAATGAAAACCGAGAATACGTGATTACTAATCCGGCAACACCTGCACCATGGGTAAACTATCTGGGTTCCCCGGAGTACGGTGCAATCATTTCCAATAATGCAGGGGGCTACAGTTTTGCAAAATCCGGTGCAAACGGACGTATCCTGCGCTATGTTTTTAATAACTTTGACCAGCCGGGACGTTACATTTACATTCGCGATGACAGATCATCAGACTTCTGGTCTGCATCCTGGCAGCCTGTAGGCAAAGATCTGGCTCAGTATAAGAGCGAATGCCGTCACGGAATCGGTTATACAAAAATTTCTGCCGACTACAGCGATATTCACTCAGAAGCCCTTTACTATGTTCCTCTTGGAAAAAGTTATGAAGTATGGGCATTATCTGTGACCAATCATTCTGATCACGAAAGGAATCTGACTCTCAGCGGATATGCAGAGTTTACCAACCACAGCAATTACGAACAGGATCAGGTTAATTTACAGTACTCTCTTTTTATTTCTCGTACACTGTTCGAAGGAAACAGGATTACTCAGCAGATTCATGGAAATCTTGATGCAATTCCTGAAAATGAGAACGTAGATGAGAAAAATGTGACAGAACGTTTCTTTGGACTTGCAGGTGCTGAAGTTTCTTCTTACTGTGGGGACAAAAATGAATTTCTCGGAAGTTACCATGGATATGGAAACCCTGAAGGTATTGTCTGTGGTGATCTTGGTGATAAGACAAGCTATAATGAAAACTCCTGTGGTGCTCTCTCCTGCAAAATAACTCTTAAAGCAGGTGAAACCAGAACAATTGCTTTTCTTCTTGGAATGAAACCGTCATCTGAAGCTGCTGAAGTAATCAGATGTTACGAAAATCCGGCTCCAACTGTAGCAGAAGAACTGGAAACATTAAAAGCTGACTGGAACAGTAAGCTTGATAATCTTAAAGTCAGCACTCCAAGTCCGGAATTTGATACTATGATTAATACCTGGAACGCATACAACTGTTTTATGACTTTCATCTGGTCCCGTGCAGCTTCCTTCATTTACTGTGGACTCAGAAATGGATACGGATACAGAGATACTGTACAGGATATTCAGGGAATCATCCATCTGGCACCGGAAATGGCACTGGAAAAGATTCGTTTCATGCTGTCTGCGCAGGTAAATAACGGTGGCGGACTCCCTCTTGTCAAGTTTACTCACACACCAGGAAAAGAAGATACTCCGGATGATGCTTCTTATGTACAGGAAACCGGCCATCCGGCTTACCGTGCAGATGATGCATTATGGCTTTTCCCAACTGTATATAAATATATTTCAGAAACCGGAAACACTGCTTTTCTTGATGAAGTGATTCCTTTTGCCAACAAAGATGAAGCTACTGTATACGAGCATCTGAAACGTGCAGTTGCCTTCTCCCTTGATCACCTTGGACCTCACGGAATGCCCGCCGGACTTTATGCAGACTGGAATGACTGTCTCCGTCTGGGTGCAAACGGAGAATCTTCTTTTGTTGCTTTACAGTTCTATTATGCAATGACAATCCTGAAAATCTTTGCCGAATATAAAAAAGATACAGAATATGTACAGTATCTTGAAGAAACTCAGAAAGCATTTGGCGAAAAAGTTACAGGAACTGTGCTGGGATAACGACCGCTTCGTACGTGGTTATACAGAAGCCGGAGAAAGGATCGGTGAAGCTGCTGCTCCTGAAGCAAATATGTGGCTGAATCCTCAGAGCTGGGCTGTCATCAGTGGTCTTGCCAGCCCTGAACAGGGAGACGCTGCACTGAACAATGTATACGAACGTCTAAACACAAAATATGGTGCGATCCTTATGGATCCGCCTTATCATGCGCATGCTTTCGATGGTGCACTGGCAGTTATCTATAATCAGGGTACCAAAGAAAACTCCGGTATTTTCTCCCAATCCCAGGGCTGGCTGATTCTTGCTGAAGCACTCCGCGGTCATGGAGAACGTGCTTTTACTTATTTTATGGAAAATTCTCCTGCTGCGCAGAATGACTGTGCCGAAATCCGTCGTCTTGAACCATACTGCTATGGTCAGTTTACAGAGGGAAAAGCAAGCAAACACTTTGGACGCTCTCATGTTCACTGGCTGACAGGAACTGCTTCTACTGTAATGGTAGGATGTGTGGAAGGTATCCTCGGACTTCGCCCTGATCTTGAAGGACTTCGACTGTCTCCTTCTGTGCCAAAAAGCTGGAAACACTTTGAGATTGAGAAAGTTTTCCGTGGAAAACAGCTTCATATCTCTGTAGAAAATCCAGACGAAAAAGAATCTGGCTGCTGCAGTCTGGTTCTTAACGGACAGAAATTAGCAGATAATTATATCCCTGAAAACCTTCTTCAGGATAAGAACGAAGTCATATTAACTCTTTAATCCCCCGATATTACCAGATGAAAATAAGCGGCCGGCTTACAGAAAATTTATATTCCCTGTAAGCTAGCCGCCTGTTTTACTTATCTTAATATTTTGATTAATCCTGTTCTTTTTTCAGTTCCGACTCTGATGCGACACAAAGTTCTTTTTCTATATCCCAGTGTATCATATAATGTTCATCCCTGTATTTACCCGGTGTCATTCCCGTAACTTCCCTAAACTGCTGGATGAAATGACTCTGGGAAGAAAAGGAAAGACGGTTTGCAATCTCAATGATCGGATAATCACTGTACTGCAAAAGATTTTTCGCCATTTCTATCTTCTGTCTGCGGATATAGGCACTGACCGATATTCCTGTTTCTTTTTTAAATAATCTGGAGAGATAGCTCGCAGATACTCCAAGTGAATCTGCAAGATCTTCTATTGTAATTCGTTCTTTGATATGAGAATAAATGTATTCTTTACTTGCGTTGATATGTTTAGAATAAGTGTTGTCTCTGAAATATCTGCGCATTTTTTCAGTATAATCCATCACCATCTCATCATGAAGGCTCTGAACCTCTTCTACTGTATGAATGCCATCCAGCTTTTGAATATAAAAATCACTCAAGCGAAATGCCTGTTCCATCTCCATTCCATTTTGTTTACAGAGTCTGGTTATCATTGCGGTAGTGATAACAAAATGATATTTCATATTTGTGACCGCATTCTTTGACAGTACTCCCACACCATCACACTCTGTAAATCTCTGCCGTTCACAATTCTTCTTAACAGTTTTTATATCTCCACTTGCAACTGCACGATAGAACAATAATTCCTCTGTCGGTTCTCTGTGCTTAATTTCATCAAACTCATCTTCTGCCTCAAAAAGAAGCCATTCGTTCTGATAACTCATATGTCTCTCCTACGCCAATGCCAGCAATTCTTTTCCTTCTTTCAGTCTCTCATAAAACTGTATGTAGAAATCCTGATTTTGATCATATGGTTTGAGATAGAATCTGTTCACCACAAAGAGGTTCAGATTTCTGATCAGATCTGGATCCTCAGCATTGTACAGTACTTCCTGCACATCCAGCAGAAAATAATGCCAGTCATTTACAAATTTCTCATAATTTTTCAGATTCGGTGTGTCGATCCATTTTTTTACCTTGATTTTACTTCTGTTTGTTTTGGGACATTCATGGATCTGAAGAATATATTTAAAATTGCCATTCTCGTAGAATCTTCCCAGCGGGAATAATCTGCAGAATCCCGGCCGAATAGAGTGGATGTGACAGCGTCCTTCACTGTTAAGGAATATACACTGTTCCTTAACTCCTGTCATCCGAAGATGCGGAAGGATATTTCCATCTGTCACTCCCAGTTCCAGATATTCCTGTAAAAGCTGCTCTGCTGATTTCTGTAATCCTGCCGACAATCTGTATACATCATATGGATCCAGGAGCACAGAATCTCCCATTCCCTGACAACAGTCACAGCAGCCTTCACAGTCATGGCAGTCTGCCTTTACCATATCATTAGAATCATATAATTTACCATCCGAAATCTCTTCCAGTGTCTGTTCTCTGCGCATATGCTATGCTTTTTCCTTTCTCTCAAAAAGCCTCTAATCCTGTAACACCCCAGTCTGAAGCAAGATCTTTCATACCTTCCAAAACTTCCTCCCTTGAATATCCGTTATCATCCAGGAAATCTCCGTCCATATCATTCAGATACAAATAAAAGGTCAGTGCCAGTTCCAGATAGTCTACATCATCTTCTACCATACCCATATATAATTCGTTTTCTGCTTCATTGATCTTGCCTTCTTCTGCCAGTTTCATAATTGTAGCAAAAAGCCGGTCTGCCTCTGTGTAATCTGCTTCCTTCTCCGGAAGTTTGTAATTGGGCTGCTGCTCATGAAGCAGAAGCTTCGCGATCAGTCTTCCTACGTCCTGAATATTTCTTATCATATGATCATCCTGTACTGCCATAATATTATCTTCCCTTCTTTTTTATTTTACATGGTACATCGTTTCGTAAATAACTATACCTATCGCATAGAATGCGGATTCGCAGACAAGAGAGTGATATAGTTATTCCAGTTTTAATCCTGCCAGTGCCTGTGCAAATGCATTATTCACCGGCTCCTTGGCTTCTTTCTGCTGCTGTCTCATATATTTTTGAACATCACGCTTATTGACTCCTGCTCCCTCTTTGGCTCTTCTCGCCTGAAAAGCAGAAAGCTTTTCTTTATAGCCGCAGACACAGATAAATGTCTCTTCTTTGCCTTTCACATACATTTCCATACGTTTATGACACTTGGGACAACGGGCATTGGTAGTTCTGGACAGGGTTTCTTTATAACCGCACTCTCTGTCCTGACATACCAGCATCTTTGCATTCTTTCCGTTAACTGCCAAAAGCTTCTTTCCGCAGTTCGGACAGATCTTGTTTGTGAGATTGTCATGACGAAAAGTTCCCTGTCCGGTTTTGATCTCATCTACAATGTCACAGGTATAGTTCCTGATTTCTTTCAGGAAGGTTTCCTGTTTCATTTTACCTTTTGCAATATTTCCAAGCTTCATCTCCCAGTCTGCGGTCAGTTCCGGCTTGCGCAGTTCCTCGGGTACCAGTTCCAGAAGCTGCTTTGCCTTGGAGGTCAGATGGATTTCATTGCCTTTTTTCTCCATCAGAAAGCTGTTAAACAATTTCTCAATAATATCGGCCCTTGTAGCAACTGTCCCCAGACCACCTGTCTCACCGAGAGTTTTCGCTGCCTTTGTATCATGACTCTCCATATAGCGCACCGGATTCTCCATTGCTGCAAGAAGCGTTGCTTCTGTGAATCTTGCAGGTGGCTTTGTCCTGCCTGTATTCATGGATACATTCTCTATATGCAGTCTCTCACCTTTCTTCATCTGTGGAAGCTTCTGATCTTTCAGTTTCTGCGTATCGTCAGCAGTATCCTCATCCTCTTCAGTGTCGTCCGTATTTTCATACACATCTTTCCATCCGGCACTTTTTACAACTTTCCCGCTGGCAGCAAAAAGTTCTCCAGCAACAATTCCCTCCATGCTCACCTGTTCATAAACAAAAGGCGGATACAGCACACTGAGGAATCTGCGAACTACCATATCGTAAATCTTACGTTCTTCATTTGTCATATGGTCAAGCTGCACAAACTGCTCCGTAGGGATAATTGCATGATGGTCGCTGACCTTTTTATCATCCACAAAACTTCCATTTGCACGAACAGGCTGATTCATCAGTGCGCCTGCCGGTTTTCTGTACGGTCCTATTGCACAGGCTCTCAGTCGTTCTTTAATTGTAGGAACAATATCCTTTCCAATATATCTGGAATCTGTCCTCGGATAAGTGAGAACTTTGTGATTTTCATACAGACGCTGCATGATATTCAGAGTCTGCTTTGCAGAATATCCATATTTCCGATTTGCCTCTCTCTGCAGTGTGGTCAGGTCATACAAACCCGGTGCAAAGGATTTTTTCTCTTTGCTGGTTACGGAAGTTACTTCCAGAGACTGATTTCTGAGAACATCGGAAATCTCCTCTGCCCGTTCTTTATTAAAAGTCCTGAAGCTCTTACTCTTTGGTTCCTTCCATGTCCAGGTAATATCACCTGCTTTCAGGGTGATTCCATAATATTCCTTCGGCTTAAATGCCCGTATCTCTTCTTCCCGTTTTGCGATCATCGCCAGTGTAGGAGTCTGTACACGCCCGCAGGAAAGCTGGGCATTATATTTACAGGTAAGTGCCCTTGTACCGTTCATTCCCACCAGCCAGTCAGCTTCCGCTCTTGCCACAGCTGCTCTGTACAGATCATCATACTCATGTCCGTTTTTCAGATTTCCGAATCCTTCTTTGATAGCTTTGTCTGTAACTGAAGAAATCCACAGTCTGCGGATTGGTTTATGACAGTCCGCTTTGTCAAGAATCCAGCGGGCTACCAGTTCACCTTCTCTTCCAGCATCTGTGGCTATTATAATATCGTTTATGTCTTTTCTGTACAGCTGCGTTTTTACTGCATTGTACTGTTTACCGGTCTGTCGAATAACTACCAGCTTCATTCGATCCGGCATCATGGGAAGTGTGGATATTTCCCATTTCATATACTTCTTATCGTATTCCTCAGGATCTGCCAGCGTAACAAGGTGTCCAAGTGCCCAGGTGACTACGTAATCTTTTCCCTCAAGAGTACCATTTCCTTTCTGTGTACAGTGAAGTACTCTGGCAATATCTCTGGCAACAGAAGGTTTCTCTGCTATTACTAATGATTTCATAAAATAAATAACTCCTTATAAAAATCTACAGTCAGGGTTTCTGATATCCCTGACCGTTGATTTCGGGCAGCTGTCCATTTATTTTTGGCATCTGCTTATATTTAAGATGTCAGGATCAAAAGCTATTTTGCTTTGCTCTTTGCAACTCCTGCAATTCTCATATTTAAAAGTATAGCATAGATAAATTCCTGTTTCCAGTTATTCTTTAACTTTATTTCATATTAATTTTATATCCGACTCCACGAACTGTCTCCACCAGCTCACCGGCACTTCCCAGTTTTTGTCTCAGTGTTCGGATATGTACATCAACGGTTCTGCTCTCTCCGTCGAATTCATACCCCCAGACCTGATTCAGAAGCTGGGTTCTGGAAAGTACAGTTCCGCTGTTTTTCAGAAGCAGACATAATACTTCATATTCTTTTAATGTAAGATTTACATTCTTTTTATCTACAGTTGCAATATGTCTGGAAGGGCAGACATAAAGGTTTCCTGTCTGATATTCTTCTGCGCCGTCATCTTCTGTTCTTCTTAATAACGCGCGGATCCTTGAGATCAGTTCCATCATGCGGAATGGTTTTGGAATATAGTCATCTGCCCCGCTGTCAAGACCTACCACTGTATCATATTCACTGCTTTTTGCTGTCAGCATGATAATAGGAAGTTTACGTGTATCCGGACGCATACGCAATTTCTTCAATATGCAAATCCCATCCTCTTCCGGCAGCATCACATCAAGGAGCAGAAGTGCAGGTTTTTTCCTTTTCCAGGGCTTTCCAGAAGTGAGAAGGTCTTTCAAATCCTTTTGCTTCAAATCCCTGACTTTTCAATGTATAAATCACCAGTTCACGTATACTCTCATCATCTTCTACCAAATATATCTATTTTTTATTCTCATTTACAATTATTTGCTGAATGCCATAAGCCGAAACCAGTGTACAATCTCCGGAAACAACATGACATTTTCGAAAATCACTATAATTTCTCCGGCTCAGTTGATATCAGTATAATAAAAGCCGTAAATCTTTGTTCTGTCTTTATAGTTAAAACTTTAGTAAAACGCTACTACTTTATTGAGTAATTTTTTTATAAAATTTTTTATATACTTTATGAGAAAATTTATTTGTAAAAGCAGTATGAAGATGTTATGATATGGTATGAAATAATTCTCCAAAGAAGGTGAAATTTTGAAACGTTTTATTTCCAAATACCGGCATGGACTTGTGATTGCTGTTTACAGCATCATTTATATCCTGCTCTTCAGTTACCTGGAGCACAGACCGGTTCACAGCTATCATATCGTACATACAGTATTTGATGACTGGATTCCATTTTGTGAGTTCTTTATCGTTCCTTATATGCTGTGGTTTCCATACATGATCCTGGCTGTGATTTATTTTATATTTTTTAACAAAAACAAACATGAATACTATCAGCTGGCATTTAATCTTATGATGGGAATGACTGTTTTCCTGATTGTTTCCTATGTTTATCCAAATGCTCAGCACATACGTCCGACCGAATTTCCAAGAGACAATATCTTCACAGATATAGTAAAATGGCTGTACAGTACAGATACTCCTACGAATATCCTGCCCAGCATTCATGTATTCAACTCTCTTGCAATACATATGTCGCTTACAAACTGCGAAGCACTGCGAAATAAAAAACTTATAAAAGCAGCCTCCTTTACCCTGACTGCGCTGATCATCATGTCCACCATGTTCCTGAAACAGCATTCTGTGATCGATGTATGCATGGGTGCCACACTTGCATTATTTGGCTTTTGGGTTTTTTATCCGAGAAGAATTTCCGTTTCTTCTGAATCTGTCTGCTTTAGAGAAGTAAAGAGAAAAAAGAGCGAGAATTAGAAAGATTTAAAAAAAGCAGAATCTTTGAAATACATTTTTGTCTTTCAGAGATTCTGCTTTTTTACAGTTATAACAATTTCATAAAATATTTTCCCAAAACCGATATCCGGATGTGAAGCTTTTACACATCAGTTAAATCCATAGAATTTCTGGCTGATTTTGTAGGCTGCCACTGACATTTTTCTTCCACCTCTTCCCGGAAGGTTCATGACTCTTCCGAAAAGACTGTGACGCAGTTTTCTGTATACCTGTTTATTCTCTGTCCTGATATATTCCAGAAGTTCTTTCTTCTTCTGAAGGGACTCTTCTGTATTGGCACGTATCAGCATAATGGAAGAAATAGTTGTAATAATATCCAGATAGCTGAACATATACGCTTTCAACTGCTTATTTGTACTTTTACAGTTGATATATGCATCTACCATGAGTTTGTTTACCCGGATCTGCTGGTCAATACGTTTGATCATCACTTTCTCATTTACAGACTGGTCATCTCTCCCGATAAAATAACGGTAGAAATTCACATCCAGATAATACAGATTCTTTACATACGGAAGAGGTTCAAAAGCAAATAGATTATCTACATAAAATGTATGCTTCGGCAGTTCCAGATTGCATTCATGAAGCAGTTTTGTACGATAGATCATGGAGTGCATCAGAAGATATTTACCTTTCGGCATATGTTTCACTTCTTCCCATCCAAATATTCTGTCCTGCGGCAGGCATTTGCGGTACTGCATGATTTTCTTACGGGTTGCCCCCTGTTTCTCATATACGAAATTACTGATCAGAAGGTCAACTGTCTGTGGACCTCTGAGCAGTTCATATAAAGTTTTCAAAATCTGTACATACGCCTCTTTATTTACCCAGTCATCACTGTCCACTACCTTGAAATACAATCCTGTAGCATTTCTGATCCCTGCATTGACAGCTTCTCCATGACCACCATTTTCCTGATGGATTGCCTTTACAATTGTAGGATATTTCCTGGCATAGTCATCTGCAATCTCAGCAGTTCTGTCAGAAGATCCGTCATCTACTATAAGAATCTCTACTTCTTCTCCTCCCACCAGTAATGACTCTATACAATTCTCCATATAATCCTGGGAATTATAACATGGAATCGCAATACTTAACAGTTTCATCTTGTTGTTTCCTCCTTGATATACTTTGCATACGCTCCAAAAGCAGATGGAATTGCGTATTGTTTACCTGACTGTTCTTTACTTACAAAAATGAGTTCTTTATCCTGTGTTGTCTTTAGGGATGATACCTTTATTCTGTATGCCTGCATTCTCCATTCAATATGGGAGAAAATATGTTTCGCAGGCGGAAGTTCTTCTATATATAATGGATCAAGTCCCAACTCTTTTACATACAAAAGCGCATCTTCGCTTTTTAAATGTCCCTGAGTATTTGGCAGTTCATATAAGCCTGCCAAAAGTCCTTTCTCAGGTCTTTTCCTGATAGCTGTGCATTCTCCGTCCTGAATGATAAACACAGTCCTGTTGTCCTGTGTTCTGGCTTTCTTAGGTGATTTTACAGGAATCATATCCGCTTTATCATGTCTGTGAGCCAGACAGGTAAATGCAATCGGACATTCTGCACATTTCGCCTGACCGTTGGGAACACATATCACAGCTCCCAGTTCCATCAGTGCCTGATTAAAGTCTCCCGGACAATCTGAGGGCATGATCTGCGAAACCTGCTGTTCTATTTTTCTGCGGACAGACTGCCGGCTGATGTCTTCCGTACTCTCTGTAATTCTGGAAATCACACGCAGTACATTCCCGTCTACAGCCGGAACCTTTTCCCCATATGCGATCGATGCAATGGCACCGGCTGTATAACTTCCTATTCCCTTTAACGACAAAAGTGCCTGATAATCTTCAGGCAGTCTGCCATTATATTCATCTTTTACAGTTTTCGCCGCTTCCTGCATGTTCCGAACACGGTTATAATATCCCAGTCCCTCCCATAACTTCAGAAGTTTCTCTTCAGGACATTCCGCCAGTGACTGAATATCCGGGAGTTCTGTGATAAATCTCTGAAAATAGGGTTTCACTGCCTCCACTCTGGTTTGCTGCAGCATAATCTCCGACACCCATGTATAATAAGCATTGTCCTTATCTCTCCATGGAAGAATCCTCTTATTATCCCTGTACCATTTTACCAGAGGCCGCACAATCTCTTCAAGTACCATAATTTATCTTTTCCTCGTTTATTTACTGTTCGTTACTGTTCACTCCATTCTCAGTAACGCCGCCAAAATTCATTTCAGATTACCTGTGGCAATTGGATTTTGGCCTGTATGTCATTTTATCACAAAACAGAAAAAAACGCTAATACATAAAATAAAAAGGACCGTACACATTTTACCGTATCTCGATCCTTCTTGCCTTATTCATTATTTTTTACATTTTAATCTCAAATAACACACAAGCCCGACAATAATGATCAGAAGTGCTGCTATGTAAGCTATTTTAAAGGCCAGTGCTGTAGTAAAAAGATCTATAGCAGAAACAACGCCAATCAAAATAAGCGCAACTCCACTTGCTTTTGCCATCTTCTCTTCATCATAAAGCTTCTTACTGATGTCCGAGTTTCCACCTTTCAGGAAAATATCCCCATGTCCTGTCAGAAGCATTATTCCTACTATGAAAGCGGCAATTGTCAGTATGATGTTTAAAGAATCAAAATTCATAACCTTCCCCTTTCTTTCTGCATTTTACCATACAGAACCTTTTTTCTTTTTATAGAAATCCGGGACTATTGTTTCGTATACAATGATCCCGGAATATCCATACCTGTTTTTATTTTTCAGAAAACCGTTCAATGCCTCCAATTAAAAGATTACAGAAAAGTAATTCCTGATCAATATTAATAGAAACATACGATTGGAATATTGCAGTCAATAATATTATAAAGTTCTGCTGCTTTCTCCGGCGGCATATTGATACATCCATGCGAACCGCCTTCCATGAAACGATCTCCACCAAAGTATGGCTGCCAGTTTGCATCGTGGAAACCAATACCGCCATTAAACGGCATCCAGTACGTTACCGGCTGTTCATATTCGTATTTACCGTTTGCCAGCTGTTTACCTCTGAGCACATCCGGGCTCTTCTTATAATAAATCGTATAAATACCGGCCGGAGTCTGACGGTCAGAATATCTCATATCACCGGAAACAATATCTGACTCAAAGATATCTTCTCCGTTCTGGTAGAAATACATATGCTGTTCGGACAGATCCACTTCAATATAAGTATTTCCTATATCATTGTAACCATGTGCATTGGCTGTCATAGAATAAACCGGCTCTCTGGTTGTCTGTGTCCCTGACTGGATTTCCTGTGTCAGCTGTGCAACCTCTGAAGCCTGGTCTATCTGCCATCCATATGCAGAACCGTATACACTGACAGTTCTCCCACTTGTTGTCTGGAACTCTCTTTCAGTTCCCACCGTATCATGGGCCGCTGCAAGCTGCGCCACATAATCTGCGATGTGCTGTCTGAAAGATGTATCATCCATGATCAGCTGTCCTTTTTCATCAAAATTCAGCCAGTCCTTGATCGTATTTCCATCCAGAGTTTCCGTTTCATCTCCAAAAGTATACGTAATGCTTGCTTTTGTGAAATTGTTACATGCATTAAGAGACGCCTGCAGATCCGGATTGTCGCTGGTGATATCTGCTTTTACATACACGTCCGGCTCACTGTCGAAATCAACCGAAGTTTTATTTCCCGAAACAGCTTCCGAAAGCACGTTATAAGCATTTTTCAAATCCAGCTTACTTCCCTCTGTCTCCGGAACAATCTCAAACTGCGAATCTCCATATGCGACATATGCATTCTCAGGAGCTACCTGATTCTCTTTCTGTGCACAGTTAAGTGCCTTCACCTGTTTTTTCAGCTTTTCTTTATCGTAAGTCGTGTTCTCAGCAGCTGTATAGCTCTTCTTTTCAAAAAAACCTCTGATCCATTCATAAGGTTTCTGATCTTTCAGAAGTTTCAGAACACTTCCATCAGAAACATAACTATAGCCGATCTGATCTCCGCTGATCGTCTGCGGATCCAGATTTCTGGAATCAACCTCTATGGAATAGTTCTCTACTGTCTTCGCAAGCTTCTGTTCTGCCTCATAAGCAGTTTTACCTGAACAGTCAATGCCATTGATCGATGTTCCTTCAAAGAATTTATCCGAATAATAATATGACATACCTGCATATGCGGCTCCAGCACTTACAATAACCATTGCCACTGCGATTCCTGTAACTTTTAATCCTTTATGCTTCTTACGAACAGGCGGTTCATAAGGTGCAAGATCTTCATCACTGATCGGTACATACGAAATTCTCCCCGGTCTTGCGGATTTATGGCGTCTGCCAGTTATTTCCATACTGCCATTTGGGACTGTGTTGTTTTTTTCCTCTTTGTTGCCCATCTATTTTCTCCTCAACATAAATGTTACCGTTCATTTTTCCTGAAGCCTATTACTTCTGAATCATATTACTGTTGATTCGGTTAATTAAGAGGCTTGCTATAATTCTTAATAATACGCTTCACAATACACAGAATTTATGTACTGATCACATAAACCTGCGCTGCATGTTTCATTATAACATAATTCTTCCAATTTGCACCTACTATTCACCTTTTTCTCATTTTTTATTACTGTTTGCAGGTAATATCCCCGAAAAATGTTTTCTTTGGCAAATCCCTTGTGATTTTTCTTATTTTTACAGGCCAAGTCTGCGTTTCATATCCTTCATCACATAGAAATACATGACGATCAAAAGTCCTCCGGCAAGCACCCATGCCATCGGACTGGCCATACATGCTCCAAAGTAACTCTTATGAGCTGCCGCAACCATAGCAGTGATTCCACGTCCTGCCAGTTCTGCAACACCGGCAAGCATGGGAAGCAGTCCGTATCCCATACCCTGGATACCATTCCTGAGTGCATTGACAAAGTGAAGTGGTATGAAAAATACTGCCACGCATTTCACATAAGTATCAACCATAGGAATGACTTCTGCGGCATTATCTGAAATAAACAGGTAAGACAAATATTTGCCAAAGAAGAAAATAATCACACCTGTAACAATGGCATAGGTAATTCCTATAATATGCGCACTGTTAAATCCCTGTCTGACTCTGTCCAGTTTACGCGCTCCTATATTCTGTGCATTATATGTTGCCATTGTTGTTCCGATTGCAACATATGCCTGGGTAAAAATATTCTCAATCTTATTTCCTGCCGTAAATGCCGCTACTGCATAGGAACCAAGAATATTCAGTGCAGACTGTACCATCATGGTTCCGATCGCAGTGATGGAATACTGCAGTCCCATGGGAATGCCCACAAGAATTTCTTTTTTGGCAATCTCTGAACGAAATCTCCAGTCATCTGCCTTCAGTTTCAATTCCGGTACGCATTTTATGATATAAATCAGGCAAAGCACTCCAGATACTCCCTGTGCTGTGATCGTTGCCCAGGCAGCCCCGGCGACTCCCATATGGAAAACAATAATAAACGTCAGGTCAAGTACTATATTCAAAAGTGCCGCCAGAATCAGGAAATACAAGGGTGTCTTACTGTTTCCCAGTGCTCTCAGAATACTGGCCAGGATATTATATAATACCTGTGCAAAAATACCTCCGCATATGATCATAATGTAGGTATATGCATCCTGAAAAATATCCTCCGGTGTATGCATTAATGTCAGAAGCGAGTGCATCCCCACCATACTGACAGCCGTCATTATAACCGAAATGATAATTGAAAGTATCGCCGCATTTCCCACTGACTGGCGCATCTCATCCATCTTTCCTGCACCGAATTTCTGTGAGGTCAGAACTGTAAAACCGGCTGTCAGTCCCATAAGAAAACCTATGATCAGAAACATGATCGTTCCTGTTGAACCAACCGCTGCCAGCCCTTTTGTTCCTACAAATTTTCCTACGATTATGGCATCTGCCATGTTGTAAAACTGCTGGAATACATTACCTATAAATACAGGTATCGTAAAGTCAAGTATCATCTTCATTGGTTTCCCAACTGTCATGTCTGTCTGCATTCCAATAAACCCTCCCAATCCTTTTTTAATCCTCTTTATTTGCTGTTTTCGATATCTGTTTTATCAGATATCAGAGCGATTATAGTTGAAAAAATTTTCCATTTCAAGATGTGTTTTTTAATTCCATGATTTTCTACATAATCACCAAAACAACAAAAAACCCTCTGATTTGTGTCAGAGGGTTTCGTCAATATCACGAACTGCTGATGTCTGCAAAGCAGTTCTCACAGTTTTTGTATTATATTATTTCTCTACAAGAAGTGATTTTCCTGTCATTTCCACAGGCTGTTCCATTCCCATAAGCTGGATCAGTGTAGGAACGATATCTGCAAGACATCCGTTCTCGCGCAGTGTATATTTCGGATCTGCATTTACAAGAATAAATGGTACAGGATTTGTTGTATGTGCAGTCCACGGAGCACCTGTCTCATAGTCGATCAGCTGTTCTGCATTTCCATGGTCAGCACAGATAAACATCTGTCCGTCCACTTCCTTAAGAGCCTCTACTGCTTTGCCAACACATTCATCAACAGTTTCCACTGCTTTGATGGCTGCTTCCTGTACACCTGTATGTCCAACCATATCCGGGTTTGCAAAGTTAATCACGATCACATCATATTTGTCAGATTTGATCGCATCTACCAGTTTCTCGCAAACCTGAGGTGCACTCATTTCCGGCTGAAGATCGTAGGTTGCAACCTTCGGAGATTTAACCAGAATTCTGTCTTCTCCTTTGTTCGGCTCTTCCACACCGCCGTTGAAGAAGAATGTAACATGTGCATATTTCTCTGTTTCAGCAATACGCGCCTGAGTCATATTGTGTGCTGCAAGATACTCACCAAATGTATTGTGAAGCTGAACCTTGTGGAATGCAACCTGTTTATTCTGAATGGTATCATCGTAATCTGTAAAGCATACGAAAGTAACCTGTGGTCTTGCTTTTCTTTCAAATCCCTGGAAATCATCATCACAGAATGCTCTTGTGATCTCACGTGCGCGGTCAGGACGGAAGTTAAAGAATACAACAGAATCTTTATCAGATACAACACCTGTCGGCTGTCCGTCTTTCTCGATAACTGTAGGAAGAACAAACTCATCTGTCTTATCATTGTCATAGGAAGCCTGAACTGCTGCCGGGGCATCTGTTCCCTTTACGCCTTCTCCTGATGTAAGAGCATTGTATGCCAGTTCTACACGATCCCAGCGGTTATCACGATCCATTGCATAATAACGTCCGGAAACAGTAGCAATCTCACCTACACCGATCTTCTTCATCTCTGCTTCAAGAGCCTCTACAAACTCTTTACCTGATGCAGGAGGTGTGTCACGACCGTCAAGGAAACAATGTACGTAAACCTTCTCAACGCCCTCTCTCTTAGCCATCTCAAGTAATCCATAAAGATGTGTATTATGACTGTGCACACCACCATCAGAAAGAAGTCCCATGAAATGTACTGCAGAGTTATTCTCTTTTGCGTTCTTCATTGCTGCAAGAAGAGCTTCATTCTTAAAGAAATCACCGTCCTGGATTTCTTTTGTGATTCTGGTAAGTTCCTGATATACGATACGGCCTGCGCCCATATTCATATGTCCTACTTCAGAATTACCCATCTGTCCGTCCGGAAGACCTACTGCCAGTCCGCTTGCGTTTCCTTTTACAAATGGATATTCTGCCATCAGCTTGTCCATAACCGGTGTTTTAGCCAGATATACAGCGTTTCCTTCCTTTTTGTCATTCAGACCATATCCATCAAGAATCATTAATACGGTTGGTTTTTTACTCATAATGTTCTCCTTTTATGTTTATTCATAATTGATAACTGTTTTGCTGATATCAGAAGCAGAAAACTGATCATCTCTGCACAATAAAACTTTTATATCTGACATCTCTTATATAGTATCAAAATCTCAGGATTTTTCAATTCTTTTTTTGTATCTGTTTCATTTTCAGTTACTGTTCACTCCGTTCTCAGTAACGTTGCCAAAATTCATTCCAAATTGCCTACGGCAATGGAATTTTGGCTTGTATGTCTCGGGATTTTGGCATATTCATGCCAAAACACCTCGCGGAATAGTGGTGTGTGAACAGTAACCATTTTCATTACTATATATATGAAAAGAACAGTAACTTATTTTCCATATACACGAATGATCGTGGAAATCTTTCTTACGGAATCCCTGTTTCTCAGTTCTTCGATGGCAGTTCTGAAATCACCTTCTCTTACCTTCTCAGTGATCACAACTACTTCCGCACACCCTTCCACCTTGGTATCTTTCTGGATAATCTGTGCAACACTGACCTGATATTTGGCAAAAATAGCAGTCATCTCGGCAAGAACACCGCAGCGATCCTCTACTTTGAGACGGAGGAAATAACGGTTATGTGTATCTTCCATTTTCTTAACAGGGATATTCTTGTAACAGGTACATCCGATTCTGCCGCAGCATCCTGCAAGAATATTTCTCACAATATCAAATACATCACCCACAACTGCACTGGCTGTAGGAAGTTCTCCTGCTCCTCTTCCGAAGAACATGGCATCCTCCACTGCATCTCCATGGACAAATACTGCATTATAGGAATCATTTACAGTTGCAAGCGGATGGGAACTGGGAATCAGCATCGGGCACACATATGCTTCAATTCCGTCTGCTTCGTTTCTTGCAACACCCAGAAGCTTGATATCACGTCCCATTTCTTTCGCATAATGAATATCTTTTGATGTGATCTTGGCAATTCCCTCTGTATATACATCGTTAAATACCACACGTGAGTTAAATGCCACAGATGCAAGGATCGCTACCTTACGTCCTGCATCCAGACCTTCGATATCAGCAGTCGGATCAGCCTCCGCATATCCAAGTTCTGTTGCAAGTGCCAGGGCATCCTTAAACTCCATGCCTTCCTGAGTCATCTTTGTCAGAATAAAGTTTGTGGTTCCGTTTACAATACCCATAACTTCTGTCATGTGATTTCCTGCCAGACACTGTTTCAATGGTCTGATGATCGGAATACCACCTGCTACTGCTGCTTCAAACAGAAAATCCACTTTACTCTCATGTGCCGCATCCAGAAGCTCATGACCATGTACTGCGATCAGATCCTTGTTTGCAGAGACTACATGCTTACCGGCTTTTAATGCAGAAAGGATATACTCTTTTGCAGGATTAATCCCACCCATCAGTTCAATCACAATCTCAATCTCCGGATCATTTATAATCTCATCCCACTGGCTGGTGAGCAAAGAGGCGTCTTCTATCTTCGCCGCTGCCTTCTCTATATTTCTCACAAGGATTTTCTTTATCTCAATTTTACAGCCAATCTTGGCCGACATTTCCTTTTCCTGATTCTTCAGTACCTTATATACACCTGTTCCTACTGTTCCAAATCCTAACAGTGCGGCTTTGATGACATTTTCATTCATTTTGCAGGATTCCCCTTTCGTTTTCGTTGGTTTTTATAGTATGGCAGAATTTCCTATTTGTCAAGTTTGTCTGCATTTTTAAGCAAAATCTTTATCATATTTCCCAGTTCTTTGTTCCGTCTGCGAAGCCATCTCACATACCATAATATCCCCACTCCTGCCACCCAGGCAGAAATACAGAATATTCCATCCAGGATCATATAAACAGTTCTCTCTGTTCCCCCGGCAGGGGCTCCACTCAGGAAGCAGTAATACATTGCCACTGATATGCAGGCTGCGGCCACGCCTTCCATTATCTTTCTGATCGTCTTCATTATATCACTTTCCTTCTCAATAGTGTCTTTATAAAGACACTGTTACAAGACCTATTTTAACCCGATAATAAATATGAATCAAGAACAAATCGGACGGTTATTACATATGATAAGCTATAGAAAATTATGGAAGACTATGAAGGAGCGGAAAATCAGCCAGTATGCCCTGTACACTCACTATGGCATAAGCACTTCTTTTCTGGATAAACTCCGTCATAATGAAAATGTGGAAATCCGCAGTCTTGATATCTTATGTTCAATCCTTGACTGCGATTTCGGTGATATTGTAGAACACATTCCGGATAATGCTGAACCTGAGGAAAAATAATTTTTTCGGATTCAGTATCAATATGATGTAGTTGTGTCCTTTTATAGAACTATTTGTTCTTTTTATCTTTCTCATGATGTTAGGGCAAAAGGTATTTTACCCCTAACCTGATATCTTCTCATATCTATAATATATTTTGCTTATCATATCCTGCAGAAAGTCAGGCGGATATTCGCAATCTCCACAGGGGACTTACCTGATTCGGTTAAAACATTATTTATAATGTTATCCTATAAGTCCATTCACAAAAACATAAGATTTTTTCATTTATTTATGATATACTTATTACTGTATCCTTCGTTCTCAGTAACGCAGACTTATCTATGGCATTCTCTTCAGACGCATAATATCATCCGCTTCGCAATTTATCAGTTAAATAGTGCGTTCAGGAGACTTGCTGCAGATTTACAAAATATTTTTACCTGAAAGGATCGTAGTATATATGAAATATGATGTAGTGATCATCGGCGCAGGACCTGGCGGTATTTTCTCTGCCTATGAACTGATGAAGCAAAATAACGATTTAAAGATTGCTGTTTTTGAGGCTGGAAATCCTCTCAGTAAAAGACATTGCCCAATTGATGGTGACAAAGTAAAAACCTGTATCAAATGTAAAACCTGTGCTATCATGAGCGGATTTGGCGGTGCCGGTGCTTTCTCTGATGGCAAATATAATATCACGAATGATTTCGGCGGAACGCTTTATGAACATATCGGAAAAAAAGAAGCTCTTGACCTGATGCGCTATGTAGATGATATCAATGTTGCCTATGGCGGTCAGGATACAAAAATGTATTCTACTGCAGGAACCAAATTCAAAAAGCTTTGTATGCAGAATAAGCTAAAACTTCTGGATGCTTCCGTCCGTCATCTGGGAACAGACATTAACTATGTAGTTCTTGAGAACTTATATTCAAAATTAAAAGAACATGTTGATTTTTATTTCAATACTCCTGTAGAACGTCTGGAAGTGCTGGATGATGGATACCGCATTGTTACAAAGAATGATACCACTGACTGCAGTAAATGTATCGTATCCGTAGGCAGAAGCGGAAGCAAATGGATGGAACAGATCTGTAAAGAACTTGACATCCCAACCAAATCAAACCGGGTAGACCTGGGTGTACGTGTAGAACTTCCTGCTGTTATCTTCTCACACCTGACAGACGAACTGTATGAGAGTAAGATTGTCTACAGAACAGAAAAATTCGAAGATAATGTGAGGACTTTCTGTATGAATCCTTATGGCATCGTTGTAAACGAAAATACAAACGGCATTGTCACAGCAAATGGCCACAGCTATGAAGATCCATCCAAACAGACAGAAAATACAAACTTCGCACTGTTGGTAGCCAAACATTTCTCCGAGCCATTTAAAGACAGTAATGGATATGGCGAAAGCATTGCCCGTCTTTCCAATATGCTGGGCGGCGGAGTGATCGTACAGCGTTTCGGCGATCTGGTGCGCGGAAGAAGGAGTACGGTTGCACGTATCGAAGAAGGTATGGTACGACCTACTCTCGCAGCTACTCCCGGTGATCTGAGTCTTGTTCTCCCGAAACGTATCCTTGACGGAATCATTGAAATGATTTATGCTCTGGATAAAATCGCTCCCGGGACAGCTAATGATGACACCCTCCTCTATGGTGTGGAGGTTAAGTTCTATAATATGGAAGTTGATATTGATGAAAATCTGGAAAGCAGATACAAAGGCCTGTATATCATTGGAGACGGAAGCGGTGTAACCCATTCCCTGTCCCATGCTTCTGCAAGCGGTGTATATGTAGCACGCCAGATTGTTGAGAATCTGTAAAAGACCGGATTTCTTCTGAGGGATACCTCTAACTACAGCAATCAATAACCTTAAAGTCCCCATCTGTCTCTTACAGTTGAAACAGATAGGGACTTGTTTATTATATTTTCTGGTATGCCATCCATTTATCCATTCCCAGACGTTCAAATGAACCGCAGTACTGAAATCCGCATTTTTCCAGAAGTTTCTGCATGGGGATGTTATCGCTGTATGTATCCATACGGAGATTCAGTGTCTGAGCATAGGCCCAGTCCAGACAGAATGATGCGGCTCCTCTTACTATTCCTGTGGACGCTACCCTGTGAACTACTCCATAGGGTTCTTCATTCAGCCATTTTCCATTAATTTCTTTATAATCTTCATCTTCTTCCGCCGCATAATAGAAAACACAGGCAATCCGCCCTTCTGACATGCACAGATACATTTTATCAATATCATGCTCTATCAGCTCTGCTGAGGGGTAATCTTCACCCCACTGTTCTGCATTGCCATTTTCTCTCATAAATTTGCGGGCTTTATCATAAACTTGCATGATCTGCCCAAGATCCTGCACTGATGCTTTTCTTATTTCCATGAAACCTTCCTTTTCTTTTGGTATTTATATTCTTTTAGTATTTGTATTCGTTTTGATTTTTCGTCTGTTTCTCAAATTTTTTCGTCAAAAGACAAATATTTTCACAATGGTCTGTAAAACTGAACATATCTACCGGCTGTATTTTTCTCACATCATAGCCATGTTTTGTCAAATACTCCAGATCTCTTGCCAGTGTTTCCGGTCCACAGGAGATATATACGATTCTTGATGGATTCAGTTTGATAACAGAGGACATAAACTTTTTATCACTGCCGGTACGTGGCGGATCCATAAACACAACATCTGCATGTTCTCCGTTTTCTGCCATGTTTTCCATAAATTCTCCTGCATCTCCCTGATAGAAACGTGCATTTGTAATCTTATTTTCCTTTGCATTAATTCTGGCATCGCGGACTGCATCCGGATTTAACTCCACACCAATGACATTCTTTGCCCGCTTTGCGGCTACAAGTCCGATTGTTCCTATTCCGCAGTATGCATCTATCACTGTTTCTTTTCGTCCAAGCCCCGCATATTCAATTGCTGTCTTATACAGAATTTCTGTCTGTACAGGATTTACCTGATAAAAAGACTGCGGAGAAATGCGGAATGTACATCCGCAGAGCGTATCCCGGATATATCCTTTTCCATAAATGACGATATCACGCTCACCCAGTACCATACTGGTCTTCTTATCATTGACGTTAAGCACAACTGTTGTAATCTGTGGGTATTTCTTTCTCAGAGCTTTCACAAAATTATTTTTTGAAGGAAAGATCGGGGAACCAATCACAAGAACCACCATGATCTCATCTGTGGAAAACCCTCTTCTCACCAGCACATGGCGCAAAAGTCCATATCCTGTGTCCTCATCATATGTTTTGATTCTAAAAGATTTCAGCATATCCCGAATTGTACGGATGATTTCCTGACTGATCTTATCCTCGATCATGCACTCTTCTATCGGAACAACCTTATGTGTTTTCGCTTCGTAGGTTCCACAGATAATATTACCTTTTTTATCCCTGTCAAATACTGCATGAACTTTATTTCTATAATAAAAGGGATCATCCATTCCAATGATTGGTTTTACATTTGCAAACTTTCCAAGAAGCTTCTTCATCCTTTTCTGCTTGGCGGCAAGCTGTTCTTTATAAGGAACACCCTGATACTGGCAGCTTCCGCATTTCTTTGATACACTACATTTTGTTACTTTTTCTTCCATAAAATATTAACCTGCTTTCTATAATTACACATTTTTTACATTATATCAGCGAAAATGGATTCCCGCAATCAGACAATCTTTATTTATCTGTCAATTTCCTCTCCGAATGTCGAAAAAGCAGGGATTCTGTCGAAATGTTTTTGACTGATTTCTGTTGAAACTTGTAGACGAATGTAGAAAAATATGATATAGTTTGTACATACAAAAGAGAAAATCATCGAATTGCCAAAGAGAAAAAAATTTATATCACCAAGGATAAAAACTCAGAAATACTCCAAAATACAAAAGATAAAATACATGAACTAAATACACCTGATAAATAGTCAAAATACAAAAGTATCGAGGCATTCCTTTCGTGCAAAAGAGATTTACCCAAAGTACAAAAGAAACAGCTTACAGCAGATTTTTACACCAGATAAAAAAGACAGTTTCAGTAATGAAGCTGTCTTTTTCTTTATACATATTAATTTCATAAGATACTATGTGTCTGACATAGCCAAACAAATATTCGCAACAGCAATTAAAGCAGGTAACTTACCTGCTTCAACTATAACAATCCCCTGAATACAATCCAATCAGTAAAATTACCAATTTTCCTGTATTCAGGGGCATTATATTATTTCTCGTTTGGACACAAAGATTATCTGCTTATAATCAGTTTTTTATTCTTATTTGTAGTTTACGATCTTTCCGAAATCAGCTTTCAGAGAAGCACCACCTACAAGGCCGCCATCGATATCGTTCTGAACGAATAAGTCAGGTGCTGTTGCAGGATTTACAGATCCGCCATACTGGATACGGATTGCTTCTGCTGTTGCTTCATCATAGATTTCAGCGATGCATGCACGAATACCTGCGCATACTTCCTGAGCCTGCTCAGTTGTAGCTGTTTTACCTGTTCCGATTGCCCAGATTGGCTCGTAAGCGATAACTGCTGTCTTAGCCTGATCTGCTGTAACACCCTGGAATCCAACTTTAACCTGCTGACGGATGAAATCCATTGTCACGCCCTGTTCTCTCTGAGTAAGAGTTTCGCCACAGCACATGATAGGTGTAATTCCATGTTCGAAAGCTTTGAGAACTTTCTTGTTAACATCTTCGTTTGTTTCTCCGAAGTATTCTCTTCTTTCGGAATGTCCAAGAACAACATATTTAACTCCGGCATCTACGAGCATTGCAGGGGAGATTTCTCCTGTGTATGCACCTTTCTCTTCAAAGTACATGTTCTCAGCACCAACCTGGATGTTTGTTCCCTTAGCAGCTTCTACAACCGGGATGATATCGATTGCAGGTACGCAGAATACTACGTCTACTTCATCGTTAACTACTAATGGTTTTAATGTTTCTACTAATTTAACGGCTTCGCTTGGTGTCATGTTCATTTTCCAGTTACCAGCGATAATTTTCTTTCTTGCCATGATGATTTATCTCCTTAGTATCCCTGTGGGATGTTATTATATTCTTATTTATCGTTTGCTGCTGCAACACCCGGGAGTTCTTTTCCTTCCAGGAATTCAAGAGATGCACCGCCACCTGTGGAGATGTGTGTCATCTTGTCGCCATAACCAAGGATGTTAACTGCAGCTGCAGAATCACCACCACCGATAATAGTTGTGGCATCTGTTTCAGCAAGTGCTTTTGCAACAGCTTCTGTACCATGAGCGAAGTTTGGCATTTCGAAGCAGCCCATCGGTCCGTTCCAAACAACTGTCTTAGCATCTTTTACAGCGTCAGCGAAAAGCTTCTCTGTTTCCGGTCCGATATCCATTCCTTCCCATCCGTCCGGAATCTCACCACGTTTAACAACCTGGATATTACAGTCATTAGAGAAGTTATCACCGATTCTGTTATCTACCGGAAGAAGAAGTTTCACACCTTTGTCTTCTGCTTTCTTCATCATGTCCAATGCATACTGAAGATAATCATCCTCACAAAGAGATGTTCCGATATGTCCACCCATAGCTTTTGAGAATGTGTAAGACATACCACCACCAATGATAAGAGTATCTACTTTATCAAGAAGGTTATTGATTACAGAAATCTTGCTGGAAACCTTAGCTCCGCCAAGGATAGCAACAAACGGTCTCTCAGGATTGTTCACTGCATTTCCAAGGAAATCGATTTCCTTCTGCATTAAGTAACCAACAACTGCTGTATCAACATATTTGGTCACACCAACATTAGAGCAGTGTGCTCTGTGAGCTGTACCAAATGCATCATTAACAAATACATCACAAAGAGAAGCAAGTTCTTTGCTGAATTCGTCTCCGTTCTTTGTTTCTTCTGCGCGATAACGTGTGTTCTCAAGTAAGATAACATCTCCGTCTTTCATCTCAGCTACTGCTGCTTTTGCGTTAGGTCCTACTACTTCAGGATCTGCTGCAAACTTAACTTCCTGTCCTAATAATTCGGAAAGACGTTTTGCAACCGGTGCAAGAGATAATTCCGGTTTCGGCTCTCCCTTCGGTTTTCCAAGGTGGGAGCAGAGAATAACCTTTCCGCCGTCAGCGATCAGCTTCTTGATTGTAGGAAGAGCTGCAACCAGACGGTTCTCATCTGTGATCTTTCCATCCTGAAGAGGAACATTGAAGTCACATCTTACAAGAACTTTTTTGCCTTTTACATTGATATCATCAACAGATTTTTTATTCAGCATTTGTGGTGCCTCCTTAATAATATTCTTTAACAGTTACTGCATATCTGTAAACAGTAACTTATTGATTTCCTGCTGTCATTCCAGACCACGCGAAAAGGGTCCGGTCCAAATCAGACCGGACCCTTCGTTGGAGTCTATTCCTTTACACTTACTGAAAATTAAGCGTTCAGTAATTTACCAAAGTGTTTGATTGTACGAACCATCTGGCTTGTGTAGGAGTTCTCGTTGTCATACCAGGAAACTACCTGTACTTCTGTTGTGCCATTCTCAAGTGGAAGAACCATTGTCTGAGTAGCATCGAACAGAGAACCAAATCTCATACCAACGATATCGCTGGATACGATTTCATCTTCGTTGTATCCGAAGGATTCATTAGAAGCTGCTTTCATAGCTGCGTTGATCTGTTCTTTTGTTACGTTTCCTTCAACAACTGCTGTTAAGATTGTTGTAGAACCTGTTGGGGTAGGAACACGCTGAGCAGATCCGATAAGTTTACCGTTCAGTTCCGGAATAACAAGACCGATAGCTTTAGCAGCACCTGTGCTGTTAGGAACGATGTTAACTGCAGCTGCACGAGATCTTCTTAAATCACCTTTTCTCTGTGGTCCGTCAAGTGTCATCTGATCACCTGTGTAAGCGTGGATTGTGCACATGATACCGGATTTGATTGCAGCAAGATCATTTAATGCTTTAGCCATTGGAGCTAAGCAGTTTGTTGTACAGGAAGCTGCGGAGATGATGTGATCTTCTTTTGTAAGAGTTTCATGGTTTACATTGTAAACGATTGTCTTAAGATCGTTTCCAGCCGGAGCGGAAATGATAACGTGTTTAGCACCTGCATCGATATGAGCCTGAGCTTTGTCTTTGGATGTATAGAATCCTGTACACTCAAGAACTACGTCTACACCGATTTCTCCCCATGGAAGTTCAGCAGCGTTAGCTTTTGCGTAAATTTTGATTTCTTTTCCGTCAACTGTGATGGAATCTTCTCCTGCTGTTACTGTGTCTGCAAGAGCATATTTTCCCTGTGTTGAATCATATTTTAATAAGTGAGCAAGCATTTTAGGAGATGTTAAATCGTTGATTGCTACGATTTCAAATCCTTCTGCTCCAAACATCTGACGGAATGCAAGACGTCCAATACGTCCAAAACCATTAATTGCAACTTTTACTGCCATGATAAAATTCCTCCTATGAATTAAGTGGTTAATTATGGTAATCCTTTGTTTGTTAAAGAATCATCAACCTGTAATGTATTGTACATAATTCTAAACAAAAATTCAAGACCATTTTCCAAAAAACAGATAAAAATTAAGTAAAAAATGTAAATTATATGTTATACTGTGTATACAGTGCTTTATGAATACACTGATCCGGGCCTGTAATTGTGATATTTCAGGTGCAGATATATCCATTTAAGAGGACACAGTATTCATTTATAATATATCACACGCAAATATAACAGTACTGTTTTTACAGAAGAAAGGACTGAAATTATGGACAGACAAATATTGTGGGATTGTCATATGCACTCTTCTTTTTCTGCTGACTCGGATACGCCTATGGAAGTTATGATCCATCGCGCTGTTGAAACGGGACTACAGGGAATTACTTTTACGGAACATCTGGATCCGGATTACCCTGTTACTCCGGACAATCTGGATTTTTCTCTGAATATTCCGGCTTACAAAGAAAAGCTGGCTGAACTTTCAGATATATATAAGGATAAAATTCAGGTACGTTTCGGAATTGAACTGGGACTGCAGATGCATCTGGGAGAATATTTTGACTCACTTCTCTCTCAGACACCTTTTGATTTCGTTATCGGTTCATCCCATCTTGTCCATGGGTATGATCCTTATTACCCGGAATTTTTTGAAGGACGTAAGGAATTTTTATGTTATATGGAATATTTTGAATCCATTCTTGAAAACATTTCCGCATATGACGGATTTGATGTTTACGGACATATTGATTATGTTGTCCGTTATGGTCCTAACAAGAACCGGGAATATTCTTACGGACGGTATAAAGATATTCTGGATGAAATTCTGAAGAAACTGATTTCCATGGGAAAAGGCATCGAACTTAATACAGGCGGATATCATTATGGTCTTGGAGAACCCAATCCATGTACTGCCGTAATAAGGCGCTATAGAGAACTTGGCGGAGAGATCATCACCATCGGAGCAGATGCGCATACTCCGGATAAAATCGCCTGTGCATTTGATAAAGCTGCCAGTGTACTGGAAGCCTGTGGTTTTCGTTACTATACAATCTTCAAAGACCGTAAACCGGAATTTATTTCTCTGTAAAACGTGTCAGTACTTGCCTATATGGCAGTTCCTATAATATAATATTACATATGATTTCAGAAGCCCAATTTCCAAACTGCTCCAAATACTGTTTCTCTGGTCTGCATCATAGCTGATCATGATAAAAAACTGACAGCAGATATGGAAATTGCAGCTTTCTGTATATATTCGTAACTGTCCGGTGTCTCCATATTTATGTTTTATATGTCCCGACACTGCCCGGTTACTGTATTTTTCATAAACCAGGGAGGAATATTATGGCTAAAAAAAGACTCCAGAAGAAACGTTCTTCATCAACAGTCAGAAAGCAGGAATCAGAAATTTTACAAGTGACTACTTCCAAAACTGAGCCTGTCAGAGTTGAAACTTCTAAAGTAGAACCTGTTAAGGTCGAGACTTCCAAAGTGGAACCTGTTAAGGTCGAGACTTCTAAAGTAGAACCTGTTAAGGTCGAGACTTCCAAAGTAGAACCTGTTAAGGTCGAGACTTCTAAAGTAGAACCTGTTAAGGTCGAGACTTCCAAAGTGGAACCTGTTAAACTGGACGTTCCTGTTGATCTTACTTTATATAATGAACGTTTTCAGAAACATTATGATGAGCTGAAATGGTTATATTGCGAATTATATCAGGATCGTGATGATGTCATGACCTATCTGCATGATCTTACTTCTAATATGGAAGCTTTCTATAACAGCAGAAATTCAGCATTAAAGGCATCTGATAAAAAGCGTGAGGCTGATCCGGACTGGTATAAACGCAATGACCTTGTAGGCATGATGATGTATGTAAACAATTTTGCACATACTTTAAAAGGTCTGGAGGAACATCTGGATTATGTGGAAGAATGCAATGTCAATTATCTTCATCTGATGCCTCTGCTCGCATCTCCGAAAGGAAAAAGTGACGGTGGTTACGCAGTAGCTGACTTCCGCACAGTGCAGCCTGAGCTTGGTACTATGGAGGACTTTTCAGAGCTTACCTCCAAATGCCATGAACGCGGCATCAACATCTGCCTTGATTTCGTTATGAACCATACTTCCGAAGAGCATGAGTGGGCAAAACGGGCTCGCGCAGGTGAAAAAGAATACCAGGACCGTTATTTCTTCTTTGATACCTACGATGTTCCTGCTCTCTATGAGAAGACCTGTCCACAGGTATTCCCAACTACCGCACCGGGCAACTTTACATGGCTGGATGACCTTCACAAACATGTCATGACTACTTTCTATCCATACCAGTGGGATTTAAACTACAGAAATCCTGTTGTGTTTAACGAAATGGTCTACAATATGTTATATCTGGCAAACCAGGGTGTTGACATCGTACGTCTCGATGCAGTTCCTTATATCTGGAAGCAGCTTGGAACAAACTGCCGCAACCTGCCACAGGTTCACACAATCGTACGTATGATGCGTATGATCTGCGAGATCGTGTGCCCGGGAGTCCTTCTTCTCGGAGAGGTTGTCATGGCTCCTGAAAAAGTTGTTCCATATTTCGGTACACTTGAAAAGCCGGAATGCCATATCCTGTATAACGTTACTACTATGGCAAGCACCTGGCACACAGTTGCAACCAAAGATGTATCTCTGCTCCGCAGACAGCTGGATATTCTGGGATCTCTTCCAAAAGAGTACATCTTCCAGAATTATCTGCGTTGCCACGATGATATTGGCTGGGGACTGGATTATGATTTCCTGAAGAATTTCTCAATCGATGAGGTTTCTCATAAGAAATTCCTAAATGATTTCTTTACAGGCAAATATCCGGATACATTTGGCCGCGGTGAACTTTACAATGATGACCCGCGTCTGGGTGATGCAAGACTTTGCGGTACTACCGCATCTCTGTGCGGCATTGAGAAATATGGTTTTGAAGGAAATGTAGCTGGTGTTGACAGAAGTGTGCGCTATGACATCACACTTCATGCATTTATGCTTTCCCAGTCAGGTATCCCTGTAATCTACAGCGGAGATGAGATTGGTCAGGTAAACGACTATTCTTATAAAGATGATCCTGACAAGGCAGTTGATTCCCGCTATCTTCACAGAGGAGAATTCAACTGGTCACTTGCTCCAAACAGAAATATCGCAGATACAGTACAGGGAAAACTTTTCCACGCACTGGATCATCTGGAACATATCAGAAGTTCACACAGCGTTTTTGATACAACAGCTGATCTTCGTACAATCGATACCTGGGATTCTTCTATCCTTGCAATCGTACGCGAAAATGCAGAGGAGAAATTCATCGGAATCTATAACTTCAGCGATCAGGATAAGGTTGCATGGATCAACGAAGATGACGGCATATACACTGATCTTATCTCAGGACATGAGATGGAAGCTAAAGGTGTTATGATCCCTGCATTTGGATGCTTCTGGCTGTGCAGAAAGAAATAAACCATTAATCTGCATAACGCAGACTGCATAATGCAAACGAGGACAATCTGCATATTTTACAGATTGTCCTCGTTTTTTACTTCTGGACTCTTTCCAAAAATCTTGCAAAAAATCCTTTATTTTCATCTTCTCTGTCCAGTGACTTCTCATAAATCCTCCTGATCCATTCTGTAATAGTTTCGATCAGGATTGGAGAGAATGTCATCAGTACAAATACCAGAATGATCATTCCAAATTCCAGAGAACCCAGTGTCAGCAAATCCTGCAATACAACCGCACTTATAAAAAATGCAAACTGCATTCCATAAATGATCACTTTTCTGTATGTGTTCAGCGGCGAATAAACTGTACGCAATGCAGACATATAGTTCCACCCCGTAACCAGAACACAGGCTGTATTAAGCATGACGTTGGAATGGTATACATCCTGACAGACCAGCATGATCGTAAATACACATCCTGTAATGGTTACTGCCGCAGGAAATGCATTCATAAATACGTGCCTCAGGAATGTATGGTCAATCTTATTGTAATTATTTTCCTGTGTCAGAAGAAATGTAGGAATTCCCACTGCGCAGGCACTGATCAGTGACATCTGGATTGGTTCAAAGGGATATGCATCTCCAAAGAAAATTGTGATCAATGACAGTAAAACAGAAAAAATTGTTTTGATCAGAAACATGGATGCCGCACTTCTGATATTGTTTACAACACGACGGCCCTGATTTACAATATGAGGCATTGCCCCGAAATTAGAATCAAGAAGAACGACATTTGCAATATTTTTAGCTGCATCGCTTCCTGCTGCCATGGCAATACTGCAGTCTGCTTCCTTGAGTGCAAGTACGTCATTTACACCGTCACCGGTCATCGCAACTGTATGCTTCTGTGACTGAAGAGCCTGTACCATCTGTTTTTTCTGCTGTGGTGTTACACGCCCGAATACACTGCACTCTGCAACTGCACGCTGCATTTCTTCCGAAGTTTTAATTGTTGTTGCATCGATATAATGATTGGCATTTTTCAGTCCTGCTTTCTTTGCAATCGCAGAGACAGTCACAGGATCATCTCCTGAGATAACTTTAAGGTCAACTCCCTGGCTGTCAAAAAAAGCCAGAGTATCCGGTGCTTCCTCACGTATCACATCAGTGATGAGAAACAGTCCCAACGGTTCAAGTCCTGTCGGGCGTTCCGTTCCTTTTGTCTCCTGTTCACTGTGAGCCAGAACAAGGATACGGTATCCCTCCTGTGCGTAACTGCTGCAATGTTCCAGAAGTTCTTCATTTCCTTCCGGAAAAAGGAACTGTGCAGCTCCCATCAGATAAGTTCCTCTTCCTTCAAAAACAGCACCACTGTATTTCCTGTCTGAGGAGAAAGGAATGGCATGGATCAGTTTCAGGTCATTTCTTGAAGGAAAGCGCTTTCTCAGCGCATCTGCTGTTGCATTCTGATCATGAAGAACTGACATCATATTTCCCATAATGTGGTCAATTTCCTGAAGCTTCTGTCTTTCTTCCTGAGATAACGTTTCTGAATTTACTGTTTCCTGTATCTGTCCGTTTTCCTTCTCTGCTGATACCGTAACCTCTGGTTTTAATGCTGGCACATTCTGAACAGGCTCCCCTGTTTCCGGATCAAATTTTGCTGTATGTTGTACAACAGTTGTCTGTGCCGTATCATACAACTGCACATCTTCAACCTTCATGGTACCTTCTGTGATCGTACCGGTCTTATCCAGACAGAGCGTGTCAACTCTCGCCAGCGTTTCAATACAATAAAGCTCCTGCACAAGTGTCTTCTTTGTAGCAAGAACCATAGAACCCAATGTCAGTGCCACACTTGTCAGAAGTACCAGGCCTTCCGGGATCATTCCAAGTACTGCGGCAACCATATTTACCACAGAATCCTTCAGTGTATCTCCTACGATCATATATTGCTTGTAAAACAACATGGCACCAAGAGGCACGATAATGATACTGATCACCTTCAGAATCGCATTCAGAGAATTGCGAAGTTCCGAATTATGACGTTTAAATTCCTTTGCTTCACTTGTGATCTGCGATGCATAATTATCTTTTCCAACATGGATTACCTGACAGCAAGCTTCCCCTGATGTCACAAAGCTTCCTGAAAAAAGTTCGTCTCCCTGGCTTTTGGACAGATTGTCCGACTCACCGGTGAGTAGAGACTCGTTTACTTCTACAGTTCCCTCCAGCACCTTTACGTCAGCCGGAACCTGATCTCCTGTTTTCAGAAAGATCAAATCATCCAGAACAAGTTTCTCTGTGGAAATACTCCATTTCTTCCCCTCACGCAAAACTACTGTTTTACTCTCTGTAAGGATTGCAAGTTTGTCAATCGTCTTCTTTGCTCTGATTTCCTGAATAATACCTATCACTGTATTGATCAGAATGATTCCCATAAACATGGAGTTCTTATAAGATCTCACAAAAAGCACCAGAACAAGCAATGCAATATTTAAAAAGTTAAAAAATGTGAGCGTGTTTTCCAAAATGATCTGCTTGTAGGTTCTGGTATTCGGGTTCTCGTTGACATTAACTTTTCCTTCTGCAATCCTCTCCTGCACCTGTTCATTTGTAAGTCCTGTCATTTCTACCTCCTGCAGAAAATATTTATAGCAGCATCATATAATAAAAATTGCGGGAACTGCTTCACAAAATATCTTTTGTCCCTGGTATCATATAATGCCATAATATAAAGCACAGGGCAGATGATGAGTATCACCCGCCCCTTCTTTATAAATAACGATTTCAGATTACAAACAGATTCAGATTTTTTGCTATAATCAATATTCTTCTTCCTCTGCTTCTTCACCTTCGTGAATATCAGACTTTGGTTTCTTAAGACCTTTAATCTCAATATGATGCTTCTGTGCATAATCCCACAGAGCCGCATGGATTGCTTCCTCTGCAAGCAGGGAGCAGTGTACTTTTACAGGCGGAAGTCCGTCCAGGGCTTCCATAACTGCCTTATTTGTAACTTCCATAGCTTCTTCGATGGTTTTTCCCATTACCATCTCTGTTGCCATGCTGCTGGTTGCAACTGCCGCACCACATCCGAATGTTTTGAATTTGCAGTCTTTGATGATATGTGTTTCATCATCGATATCAAGAAAAATCCTCATGATATCACCGCATTTTGCATTTCCCACTGTACCTACGCCACTTGCGTTCTCTATTTCTCCTACATTACGCGGATGCTGAAAATGATCCATTACTTTTTCACTGTAAGCCATTTGTGTTTCCTCCTGTTATCCTGACTTTCTTTTAATATTATTTCTGTTGTAACTGCAAAAATACAAACAATTATCTTCTGTTTTGTTATTTATTCTGTTTTTTCATGAAATCTTCATATAATGGAGACATGCTTCTTAAGTGCGCTACAATTTCTTTCAATCTGTCCACTACGAAATCTACATCTTCCATTGTTGTCTCTTCGCTGAGTGTCATACGCAGAGAACCATGTGCAATCTCGTGCGGAAGTCCGATTGCAAGAAGTACATGGGACGGATCAAGAGAACCTGATGTACAGGCAGATCCGCTGGATGCACAGATTCCATAATTATCCAGCATCAGCAGGAGAGATTCGCCCTCAACAAACTGGAAGCTGACATTTACGTTATTTGGAAGACGTTTTATACGGTCACCGTTTACTTTTACATAAGGAATCTCTGTCTCAATTCTGTGGATCAGATGATCTCTGATAGCGATTTCTTTGTCAGTACGTTCTTTCATGGATGCATTTGCACGTGCTGCTGCTACACCGTATCCAACGATTCCCGGCACATTCTCTGTACCTGCACGACGTTTACGTTCCTGTGCACCGCCATGTACAAAGGAACGGATTTTTACGCCCTTACGAATGTAGAGGAAACCGATTCCTTTTGGTCCATTGATCTTATGTCCGCTGGAGCTTAACATATCAATGTTGCATTCATCCACATTGATCGGAACCTGACAGAATGCCTGAACAGCATCTGTGTGGAAAAGCACTCCATGCTCTTTTGCGATACGTCCGATTTCCTTGATTGGCTGGATAGAACCAATCTCGTTGTTTGCAAACATTACAGAAATCAGGATTGTTTCCGGTGTGATTGCTTTCTCAAGTTCATCCAGTTTTACAATACCGTCCTCGTCTACATCTACATATGTGATCTTTGCGCCGCGTTTCTCCAGATATTCACAGGTATGGAGAATTGCATGATGCTCGATCTTTGTTGTGATGATGTGGTTTCCTTTTGCTTTATATGCCTCAAAGGTAGCCTTCAGAGCCCAGTTATCAGACTCGGAACCACCTGCTGTGAAATAAATTTCTTCTTTCTTTGCTCCAAGAACTTCTGCGATCTGCTCTCTTCCTTTGGTGATTGCCTCTTTGCTCTTGCCTGCAAAATCATAAATACTGGACGGGTTGCCATAATATTCTGAAAAATATGGCAGCATTGCCTGGACAACCTCCGGTGCTGTTTTAGTTGTTGCTGCATTGTCCAGATAAATCATTTTTCCCATTTTCTTGTCCTCCTGTTTTATTTAAGTATGTCCGGTACATTTTCTTCCATGCCCTGACTTTCCATTTTTTCTTCATGTACTCTTCTGCTTTCCTCGATCAGCTGACCAAGCATCAGGGTATCGACAGCGCTTGTAATACTGTCATTGATTCTCTTCCAGACGAGTTTTGCCACACATACATCACTGCCATGGCAGGTTCCGTCATTCTCAATCCCGGGACAGGCTGCTGCTTCCAGGCTGCCTTCCAGCACACGCAGGACTTCACCGACCGAGATCTCATCTGCCGGCTTGCCAAGCTGGTATCCGCCGTAAGCCCCTCTGCTGCTCTTTACAAGACCGGCCTTCTTAAGCATGGCCATAAGCTGTTCGAGGTAGCTTGTGGAAATATCCTGTCTCTCCGCAATACTCTGTAAAGATATCGCTTCATTCGCACTGTGCAAACCAAGATCTATCAATGCTTTCAAGCCATAACGGGCTCTTGTTGAGAGTTTCATTTTCTCACCTCGTTTTTTAATTCCCAGTGTTTCCCTCGGATTTCATGATTACTTTACCAGAAACAAACCGTTCTGTCAAGGCTGTTTTGTTCATATATTGCTGTAAAGGCGTTTCGGCAGGTTACTGTTTTTTAGTCAAGCGGATATTCGCACCTGCTGCGCATGAAAAGGTCTGGATTTTTCATTATGTCAAAAAAACTTTTTATCAAAGGAACTTTACTTCTTACATTTGCCGGTTTGTTAAGCAGACTTATGGGGTTCTTTTACAGAATATTCCTGTCACACACTATTGGTGCACATGGGCTTGGTATCTTTCAGCTTATACTTCCACTGCAGATTCTGATCATGTCCATCTGCGCTTCCGGTATCCAGACTGCAATCTCCCGCCTCACTGCCGCAGAAAAAGTTTACCAAAAATCCCAGTCGTCATATCTCAGATTATTTTGTCGTGGGAACTGTATTTTCTGTTGTTTTCTCCCTGGTATTCTCCTGGTTTCTTTACAGCTATGCGGATTTCTGGGCAGTACAGATTCTGAAAGAGTCACAGACCTCCAGTCTGATACGGATTCTTTCTCTGAGTATTCCGTTGAGTACACTTCATACCTGTATCAGCAGCTATTATTTGGGAAGAAAACAGGCCGGATTTCCCGCAGGAGTCCAACTTCTGGAACAGCTTTTCCGCACAGGCGGATGCTATATTCTTTATCTGATCTGTGCATCGCAAGGGCGAAACATCACTCCGGCAATTGCAGTCGGCGGAAATCTTATCGGGGAAATAGCCTCATCTTTTATTTCTCTTTTCGCAGTCAGTATGCATTTTAAGGTAACACATTATAATATCCGGAATATCAGAAGACCGCTTTCTGTTCTCAGAAAATTGCTCCATATTTCCGTTCCTCTTACCATGAATAAAATACTACTCACCCTTCTGGGAAGTATTGAAGTGATTCTTATACCTGCAAGGCTGCAAATGTCAGGATTTACTCCCAAAGATTCCCTGAGTGTTTACGGAATCTTTACAGGGATGGCACTTCCGCTTATTCTTTTCCCCGCTACGCTTACAAACTCGGCTGCGACCATGCTGATTCCCTCCATTACCCAGCTGCAGACTCTGGGGTATCAAAAGCGAATCCAATATGTGATCGGCAGGATTTTCCGATACTGTCTGCTGCTAGGCGGATCCTGCTTGGTTTTTTTTCTGTTTCTTGGAGAATTTCTTGGAAATTTTTCTGTTTCACAGTCAGACAGCCGGAATCTATATCCATACCATGTCCTATATCTGTCCTTTTCTGTACCTGAACACCACTCTCACCAGCGTACTCAACGGCCTTGGAAAATCCGGCATCTGCCTGCTGCACAGTGTGATCAGCGTCTGCATCCGGATCAGTTTCGTGCTGTTTGCAATCCCTGTTCTGGGAATCCGGGGATATCTGTACGGGATTCTCTGCAGCGAACTGGCGCTCAGCATCCTGCACAGTTTACAAATACTGCAAAACAACTATAGCAATCCCCGTAAATAATGCATATTGATCAAGAGACTTGATAGTTACTATTCACACTCCACTATCCCGCGAGGTGTTTTGGCATGGATATGCCAAAATTCCATTGCCGCAGGTAATCTGGAATGAATTTTGGCTACGTTACTGAGAACGAAGTGAACAGTAACGCTTGATATGATCGCAGAAAGTCATCCGAAAATATTTTGGCTATCGACATTCAGATAGGAATGGTTTATAATAAATTCCGAAAAAAGCAAGACAAATAGACACAAAGGAGATATTACTATGGGATTCGATTTTATCAAAAAATTAACCAACCCCTGAAGAAATCCGTAATCAGTATCCCATTGATGCTGAAATTCAGGCTGTTAAAGATGCAAGAGATAAAGAACTGCGTGATGTTTTTACCGGAAAGTCCGATAAATTCCTTGCAATCATCGGTCCTTGTTCAGCAGATAATGAAGATGCTGTTCTGGACTATCTTACCAGATTACGCAATGTTCAGGAGAAAATAGCTGACAAGGTTCTGATTGTTCCACGTGTTTATACAAACAAACCAAGAACAACAGGAGAAGGCTATAAAGGTATGGTTCACCAGCCGGATCCCGAGAAACAGCCAAATCTTCTTGCAGGGCTTGTAGCAATCCGTAAAATGCATATCCATGCAATCCGGACCAGTGGTATGACCTGTGCAGATGAGATGCTTTATCCGGAAAATTACCGTTACCTTTCTGACCTGCTTTCTTATGTGGCAGTAGGTGCACGTTCTGTGGAAGACCAGCAGCATCGTCTTACCGTCAGCGGCATGGAAGTTCCTGCAGGTATGAAAAATCCAACCAGCGGCGATCTTGCAGTCATGCTCAATTCCGTTGTAGCAGCTCAGGGTGGACATCGTTTTATCTACAGAAGCTGGGAAGTAGAAACAACAGGTAATGAACTGGCTCATACAATTCTCCGCGGTGCCGTAAATAAACATGGGGAGGCAATCCCGAACTATCATTACGAGGATCTTCGTCTTCTCTGGGAGAAATATCAGGAGAAAAACCTTAAAAATCCGGCTGTTATCGTTGATACCAACCACTCTAATTCTAATAAACAATATGACCAGCAGGTTCGTATTGCAAAAGAGGTTCTCCACAGCCGCCAGGTAGACCCGGAACTTCATACTCTGGTAAAAGGGCTTATGATCGAGAGTTATATTGAACCGGGAAATCAGAAGATCGGATGTGATCATATTTACGGAAAATCTATTACCGATCCATGTCTTGGATGGGAAGAATCCGAACGTCTTCTGTATACAATTGCCGAGATGTGTTGATCCGTTGTTATTGTTTATAAACAACATTCCATACTCTCTGATCAGATGGATCGCTGTAATTACATTATCTGTAAATAGCGCATGTTATGACATTACAGGAAAAAATTATTCAGCCACCCACTGCTTATTGCTCTTCGCAATTAAAGCAGGGGACTTACTTGATTCAGTTAAAAAAGCTTCTATAAACTGTTCAAAACAGACTATAGAAGCTTTTTCATTTGACATTATAGCAATCCTCATAAATAATAAGTTTTTAATGACGTGGATGTGTTTTCATATACACATCACGCATTTTATTCATATTCATGCCCAGATAAACCTGCGTAGTGGAAATATCGGAATGTCCCAGCATTTCCTGAACGCTTCGTATATCCGCACCATTCTGCAGCATATGCACAGCAAAAGAATGTCTCAATGTATGCGGGGCAATATCCCTTTTGATACCGGCATCATCCGCATATCCCTTTAATACTTTCCAGAATCCCTGACGGCTCATCGCTTTCCCTGAACAATTTGTAAATAATGCTGTTTCTTTCTCATCTTTCACAAAAACGGTTCTGGCTGTTTGCAGATACCGTTCCATTGCCTTCTTGCATGGAATACCAATAGGGATAATCCTCTCTTTTCCATTCTCATTACAGACCACATATCCAAACTGGAGATTGACATCAAAAATCTGAAGATGAAGCATCTCACTGACTCTCATACCTGTTGCATACAGCAATTCCAGCATTGCTGAATCTCTTATCCCTTTAGGGGTATCCAATTTCGGCTGCTGAAGTAATTTATCCACTTCTTCTATGGTAAGTATCTCAGGTGCCCTTTTCTCAACCTTCGGAGGTTTCAGGTTATCTGCCGGATCTTCTGCGATCACGCCTTCCTTCCACAGATACTGAAAAAATGCTCTCATAGAAGCAACGCTTCTGGAAATGGAAGATGACGCAAACTTCTCACGTTCCATGTAACTGATATACCCTTCAAGCTCAAGTTCTTTTACATCTTTATAATTTCTGATTCCCCGTTCCTTCAGAAATTCCGCCATTTTTTTCAGATCTCTCTGGTATGAGATCTCTGTATTTGCCGATGTTTTTTTTGTATTATGCAGATATGTAATAAATTCCCTTATTTCTATGTCCATATTCCCGTTTCCTTTTAATCAAAATATCCGCTGCCTGTAGCTCCTGCGATCAGACGAAAATTAATCCTCTTCGCAGTTTATCAGCAGAAAATCGTACTCTCTCCGATAAAATGTATATGTATTATACTGTTTATTTTACATAAAATCAAACCTTTTTTTCGTAGAAAAATCCTTGTATTTCAAGCTTTTTCAGCATCAAATACCATATGTCGGAGATTTTATGACAACCAATACTAAATATAGTAAATATGTCATTAAAAATTTTTATATATTTCAGAATAATGTCAATGATCAGAGGGTTCACATAGCATTCGATAAGTATTCCCAGAAAATATCCTACTGCTGCAATGCACATTTTTTTAAGATAAATACTGACTTCTCCGGAAATCAGACCTCTGTTTCTCCATATTTCTGATGATATCTTCCATTCCTGTTCCATAGAATAAAGCCAGACCGGAATGTAAAATAAATATTGCGGCAGCAAAAGTCCCATTCCGATCACCCCGCCTGCAAATCCAAATTCCAGTATAGAAACAGTCATTATCATACCTGCATACAATCCTGATCCCAGAAGCGTTATAACAGCAAGCGGCGCACCAAAAACCGAAAATCCACAGATTATATTCAACAGATAAAAAACACCTCTGTATTTTAATATTTCTTTCAGATATTCAATATTGCCTGTGTTTTTTCCTGCAAATGTACTCAGAAAATATACCGATGCCCATGTTTTCTGCTGCCATTTTGCCTTCCAGATTATATTCGGTATCAGATTTCCGGCCAGAAATCCAAGAAGAAATAAAATAAGCGCAGGAAATTTTTTGGTTCCCGTTCTGTTTTTCTTCATTCTATCACCCTGTACCAGTTTACTGAGAAATTCCAGGAAGTATTCCTGTCTTTACAAGAAAGAATCGTGCCCGGAGGGCTTTTTTATGTTATAGGAACATTACGGAGTAATTTCCTATAACATAACATAAAAAAAACTGCACAGACTGTATAAATACAATCTGCACAGTTTATATCTGCAAAGAACTGTCCACGATAGTCCATAAAATGAACAATCATATTATTTCGCATAGTCAATCGCTCTGCTTTCACGTATCACGTTGACTTTAATCTGACCGGGATATTCAAGTTCTGCTTCAATCTGTTTCGCAATATCGCGCGCAAGGAGAACCATATCTGCATCATTAACATGCTCCGGCACTACCATTACACGTATTTCTCTTCCCGCCTGAATGGCAAAAGATTTATCAACACCTTTAAACTGGTTCGTAATATCCTCCAGTTGTTTCAGACGATTGGTATAAGTTTCCAGCGTTTCTCTTCTTGCACCAGGTCTCGCCGCTGAAATAGCATCTGCAGCCTGTACAATACATGCGATCAGAGATTCCGGCTCACAGTCACCATGATGAGATGCGACCGTATTGATAACAATCTGGGATTCCTTATACTTCTTACAGAGATCCACACCAATCTGAATATGAGATCCTTCTACTTCATGGTCAATTGATTTACCAATATCATGAAGAAGACCTGCTCTCTTAGCCATACGGACATCTACGCCAACCTCACCGGCCAGCATTCCGGATAACTGAGCTACCTCAATAGAATGTCTTAAAGCATTCTGTCCATAACTTGAACGGAACTTCATACGTCCAAGAAGTTTCAGTAATTCAGGATGAATACCATGAACTCCAACGTCCATAGCTGCATTCTCACCATCTTCGCGAATCTGCGCTTCTACTTCTCTCTGGGCTTTCTCAACCATCTCTTCGATTCTGGCCGGATGGATACGTCCATCTACGATCAGTTTCTCAAGAGCTACACGTGCAACTTCACGACGGATCGGATCAAAAGCAGATAACACAACTGCTTCCGGTGTATCATCAATAATAAGATCCACACCTGTAAGTGTCTCAAGAGTACGGATATTACGGCCTTCACGACCAATAATCCTTCCTTTCATCTCATCGCTCGGAAGCTGAACAACCGAAATGGTAGTTTCAGCTACATGGTCAACTGCACATTTCTGGATGGCATTGACAACATATTCCTTAGCCTTCTTACCAGCTTCTTCCTTTGCCCTGCTTTCCAATTCCCTGTAAAGTCTGGCTACATCCACTTTTACATCATCTTCAACGGATCTGAGTAATTCTTCTTTTGCCTGTTCGGAGGTCAGACCTGAAACTCGTTCCAGTTCCTGTACTCCTTTTTGCTCAAGTTCTTCTACCCGTTTTTCTTTCTTCTGCACCTCAGCTGCTCTCGCTGTGCATTCCGCTTCACGCTTCTCAACTGCATCTGCTTTCTTGTCAACCGCGGATTCTTTTGCTAATACACGATTTTCATATTTCTGCAGTTCGTTTCTTCGTTCCTTGGTTTCTTTCTCCAGTTCATTTTTTGTACGGAGAGATTCTTCCTTCACTTCCAATAAAGCTTCTCTTTTTTTAGTCTCAGCTGTTTTCAGAGCTTCATCTATGATGCTTCTTGCTTTGTCTTCTGCTGTCCCAACAATCTCGGCATCCTTCTGGATTTTATTGTTCACAGCGACTTTGCAAGTAACAGGAACTGCAATAAGTAGCGCGACTACCACAGCGACAATTGCAACAATAATTGTTGTTGTCACAGGAGCACCTCCTTATTTAGTTTTCATTGTACAAATACAACAATACAAGTTTATCTTTTTTTCATACTTATGTCAAGTTTTTCAGGATAATTGTTTGAATATTTTTCCTATATTTAATTACTGTTCGTTCTGTTCTCAGTAATATATTTTGCAATATACATACAATGGAGTATACTATGATTCATCCGAATATGTATGTACAAGTCTGATATTCATATTCTCAAGAGTATCTGCAATGTCTGAATATCCAAATCCTCTTCTCACAAGATAACCATAGAGCCGACGCATTTTTTTCTCATCCAGCTCAGTATCCGGCGGATATTTCTTTTCTATGGTTCGATAGAGGATTTCTTTTTCATCAGGCATATTTAAGGCAGCCTCTTCCTCCCATGCATTTATCGCTGTTTTCCTGTCTATTCCCTTTCCCATAAGTTCCCGGATGATCTTCTGCCGGCTCTTTATATCCATTCTGTATGCAATATAAGTTCTGGCATATCGTTCATCATCTATATATCCATAGGCTTCAACATATGTCAGAGCATGATCAACCGCCTGACTGGTAAATCCCGCCTGGCGCAATTTCTCTCTCAATCCCTTCTCCGTCCGATCCATATGTTCTAAGAGACGCATGGCTTTACGCCTTGCGTCTCTGTATTCTTCAGGTTCTTCCGTTAAATTTTTCTGTTGTTTCTGTACAGTCTGTCTCTTTAAAGCCTCTGCATTCCTGAGAAATTCTCTCAGATCTCCGGATGAATTCCCCATGATCACTCCTCAGAAGCATCCGGTGCATCACCTGTTGCCGGCACCGGCTCTTTGGCCTGTCCTTCTTCATCCGGAAGAAGATGATAATGGATTCTGACTTGCTTCTCAATCTCATCACAGATATCTGTATGCTCTTTCAGGAAAATCTTCGCATTTTCACGTCCCTGTCCGATCTTATCTCCGTTATATGCGTACCATGCACCGCTCTTATTTACAATTCCGCATTCCGCTGCCAGATCAAGAATATCTCCCTCTTTGGAAATGCCGGTTCCGAACATAATATCAAATTCTGCCTGTTTAAACGGCGGAGCCACCTTATTCTTCACAACTTTGATTCTGGTGTGGTTTCCCACCATCTCACCGCCCTGTTTCAATGTCTCTACTCTGCGGACATCCATGCGGATAGATGAATAAAATTTCAGAGCACGCCCACCTGTCGTTGTCTCAGGGTTTCCAAACATAACTCCAACCTTCTCACGCAGCTGATTGATAAAGATAACTACACAATTAGATTTACTGATCACTGCTGTAAGTTTACGGAGAGCCTGTGACATCAGTCTGGCCTGAAGACCTACATGGCTGTCACCCATATCTCCATCAATCTCCGCCTTCGGTACAAGTGCGGCAACCGAGTCAACGATCACAATATCCACAGCTCCGGAACGCACCATCGTCTCTGTGATCTCAAGTGCCTGTTCTCCATTGTCCGGTTGTGATATGTACAGGTTATCGATATCTACACCGATATTCTTTGCATAGACAGGATCCAGAGCATGTTCTGCATCAATAAATCCGGCAATCCCGCCTCGTTTCTGCACTTCCGCAACCATGTGAAGTGCAACGGTTGTCTTACCGCTGGATTCCGGTCCGTAAATCTCGATGATACGTCCCTTGGGAACACCACCTACTCCAAGTGCAATATCAAGACTTAAAGATCCGGTAGGGACTGTCTCCACCTGCATATTTGCTCCGGATTCCCCGAGTTTCATGACTGATCCTTTCCCGTAATGTTTCTCAATCTGTCCAAGCGCCGCTTCCAGTGCTTTCTGCTTTTCTTCATTTATCATTTATTTTAATCTCCTTCAGCCCTTTAAGAACTTATGTTCGTTTTCTATTCATTATAGTATTATACTTCCTGTCAAATGTCAAGCTTTTTATTCTGCCTGAATAACCTTTTCATGTTACTGTTCACTCCGTTCTCAGTAACGTAGCCAAAATTCATTCCAGATTGCCTGTGGCAATGGAATTTTGGCTTGTATGTCTCGGGATTTTGGCATATTCATGCCAAAACACCTCGCGGGATAATGGTGTGTAAACAGTAACAACATAACAGTAAAAGCAGGGAATGTGCTTTTTTTACATTCCCTGCTCTTTCGTAGTTTTTAATATTTCTCTCTGTTTCTATTTATCACCAATCAGCCAGTTGTACATTTCTTCATACTGCCGTGCGGAATTACCCCATGAGAAATCAGCTGCCATAGCACGATCAACCATTTTATTCCATTCACGTTTCTTATCATAATAGATTCTTTCCGCATTGCGCACTGTTGCAAGCATCTCATGCGCATTGTAGTTTCTGAAAGAAAATCCGTTTCCAGTTCCCTCATATTCATTATAAGGTACGACCGTATCCTTCAGTCCACCTGTTTCTCTGACGATCGGAAGTGTTCCGTAACGGAGACTCATCAGCTGACTCAAACCACATGGCTCAAATAAAGACGGCATCAGGAACGCATCTGCTGATGCATAGATACGGTGAGACATTTTCTCATCATAATAGATCTGAGCAGATACCTTTCCATGATATTTCCAGTCAAAGTGACGGAACATATTCTCATAACGTTCATCACCGGTTCCAAGAATTACAAGCTGGATAGCATCCTGGCAAAGCTCATCCATCACATATGCGATCAGATCAAACCCTTTCTGATCTGTCAGTCGTGATACAATACCTACCATCATCGTCTTCGGATCTTCCTGCAATCCAAGATCTCTCTGCAGCTGAAGTTTGTTCTTAACTTTCTCTTTTCTGAAAGTTGTTGCATTATAAGTCTTTGTGATATATGGATCTGTTTCAGGATTGAATTCATTGTAATCAATACCATTTACAATTCCACGCAGGCTGTTTGCACGCGCACACATCAGACCGTCCAGTTTTTCTCCATAGAACGGTGTCTTGATTTCCTCTGCATAAGTATTGCTTACAGTAGTGACTGCATCTGCAAACACAATACCGCCCTTCAGATAGTTGGCATCTTTATATGCTTCCAGTTTGTCTGCTGTAAAATAATAATCGGACAGTCCTGTGATATTCTTGATTGTCTGTACATCCCATACACCCTGGAATTTAAGGTTATGTATTGTCATGATCGTCTTGATATTCCAGAAAAATTCATTCTGCTGGAAGCTGTCGTGCAGATATACGGGAACAAGTCCGGTCTGCCAGTCATGACAGTGTATAATATCCGGTCTGAATCCGATAACCGGAAGAACTGACAGTACAGCTTTGGAGAAGAATGCAAATTTCTCCAGATCCCATGTTCCTCCATCATACGGTTTGGGTCCGCTGAAATAGTATTCATTGTCAATAAAATAAAACTGAATTCCTTCGTACTCCATGTGCATGATTCCTACATAGCAGTTCTTATATCCAAGATCCATGTAGAAATGTGTGATATAGTTCATTTTATCTTTCCATTCCTGTTTCATACAGGCATATTTCGGTAAGATCACACGAATATCAAAATATCGTTTATCAAAATATTTCGGCAATGAGCCAGCTACATCTGCCAGACCTCCTGTTTTGATAAATGGTACAGCTTCAGATGTTGCAAATAAAATATTTTTCATGCGAAAAACCCTCCTTGGTAGCCTTTATTGAATAATTATACTCCAAACTATGACTATTGGAAAGAGCGATTTTTATATTCCAGTCTGATTTTATCTGCAATCAGAGCAATAAATTCTGAATTTGTGGGTTTTCCTTTTCCTGTACTGACTGTGTAACCGAATAATTCATCTATTGTGTCCATTTTTCCTCTGCTCCAGGCAACTTCAATGGCGTGTCTGATAGCCCGTTCCACTCTGCTGGCTGTTGTCTGATGTTTCTTTGCAATCGTAGGATACAGTATCTTGGTAATGGAATTGAGCATCTCCATGTCATTAACTGACAGGATGATGGCGTCACGCAGATACTGATATCCTTTAATATGTGCAGGCACTCCAATCTCATGAATGATATTTGTCACGTCTGTTTCCAGATTTCTCACAGGTACCGGATTGTCTTCTGTCCTTTCAGGCTGCCGCCCGATCTGACGTATTCTTCTCTCGCCGGCTCTGCGCACATGTTTGATACGATTAAGCAGCATTTGATTATCGAAAGGCTTCAGGATATAATAATCTGCCCCTAAGTTAAATGCATTTTCTGTAATACGTTCCTGACCGACTGCCGAAACTACGATAAATGATGGGATCTTTTTGAGACTTTTGTCATTGGCAAATTTCTCCATTACTGCCAGTCCGTCCATTTTCGGCATAATAATATCTAGAACCACAACGTCCGGTTCCTTTTCACGTATAATATTACAGATTTCTTCTCCGTTATGCGCTTTTCCCACAAGTTCCAGATCTTTGTCTTCTTCTATTATCTGACCAAGTACTTCCACCATTTTCTCATTATCATCTGCAATTGCCACATTTAATTTTTCCATAAATTTCACTCCTCCCCCATTTTTCAATAAATCTCTTTTCTTTTTCGGTTCATCACATATTATAGAGGAATGCTTACGGAAAAATCAAGACACAGAGGGAAATTTGTCCTATTTTATGTCGACAGCTTTGGTGATTCTTTTTTCTTTATTTTCATTTTTCACAGGCATCTGATATATTTCGACAATAATCAGATTTTTGTTTCATAATCCTGATCATCCATTAAAAAAGTCTTTCTGTATTTTTCAGCATATTTTCAATAAAGATTCCATATCCGCTGGAAGCATCCTGAACAAATACATGAGTTACCGCACCAATGATTTTTCCATTCTGGATAACCGGGCTTCCGCTGAGCCCCTGTACAATCCCTCCTGTAGCTTCCAGAAGTTCTTTATCTGTCACCTTTATCACAAAACTTTTGTTGGTATCTTCATGATTCAAATCTATTTTTCTGATCTCTGCATCATATTCTTTTACCTCGCCATCTGTACTGCAGAGAATTGTGGCTGTTCCAATCTTCACTTCCTGCTTATACGCAGCCGGCATTTTCTTTAAAGTGATCGCATCATCTGCAATCCCTGTGAACTGACCATAAATTCCGTTTCTGCTGTTTGCTTCGATAGTTCCAAGAATATTTCTGTCATCATAGCAGATATATCCTGCAAGTTCGCCGGGATTGCCTTTACTTCCTTTGTTAATCGCAAGAATCCGGGCTTTATACAAAGCTCCGTTTCGGATATTCAGAAGCTGGGCAGTGTCTATATCACTGATTCCATGGCCAAGGGCACCATAATTACCATTCTGATCTACGTAGGTAAGTGTTCCTATCCCCTGAGTATCATCTCTTACCCAGATTCCAAGTTTATAGTCTCCTTTTTTGTCTTTTACAGGAGTTACAGATACAGGAATACTCTCTCCTTTGCGGCTTATCCCCAGTGTAACTTCGCTGCCATCAAGTTCTGAGATGTCATCTATCAGTTCTCTTTTTGTAGAGATTTTTTCTCCGTTAAATGAGATAATGTAATCTCCCTGTCTGATAATATTTCTCGCAGGCTCCTCTGTCTCACCATTCCGATTCTGAATTTCACCGGTGTCAATCACCAGAACACCTTCTGTTTGCATATAAATTCCTATGGTGCTTCCGCTGACATAAATTTCCTGATCATCTGCAGGTGTCACTTTTATTTCTTTAAATGGAATATAACCCAAAAGTTTACAGGGCAGAATATAGCCTCCATCCTGCGAAACAGTAACTGCTTCTTCAAATGTAACAAACGGTGTTGACAGAACTTCTGTGACATCTTCTGTTTTTTTGCCTCTGGAAATCTGAATTTCGTCAGGTATCTTTCTGTCCAGATATCTGTAACCTGATATCAGCATCACCAACAGATCCAGCACAAGACAACAGATGACAAAAAGTCTGTATTTTCTTTTGTTCATTATTATGCACATCCTTTCATTCTGTATTTATGAAATTCTGTAACTGTGAAATTGCCATAAAACACTTCCCATCACAGCAAACCCGAAAGGTACAAAAATAAGAGAGAACAATCCGTCACAAAGATTATCCTCTCTTAGTATGTGGTCAATTATTTTATTTAAATCTTGTATTTTTTGTTTCTGTGCCAATTCTTTCATCTCTTTCGCATTCTCAAGAACTGCAGGTGTAATTTCTGCACCACCTAACAGTCTTGCCAGCTCGCGGATGGAATCATGTTCTTTAAGCACATGGATCTGGGTAATAGTCTCAATTCCCTGCAGATGTTTTTCAATTTCAAAATGACTGTCTGCCATAGCTGCAATCTGCGGCAGATGCGTGATGCAGAGTACCTGATGATGCTGTCCGATCACTGCCATCTTTTCAGAGACTTTCTGTGCAGTTCTTCCACTGATACCAGTATCGATCTCATCGAAGATCAATGTCTCAATCTCATCTCTGTCTGCAAGGATTGCCTTTAATGCAAGCATGATTCGAGACAACTCACCGCCGGATACGATCTGTCCCAGTGGCTTCAGAGTTTCTCCGGGATTTGTAGAAATGAGATACTGGATATCATCGGTTCCATTATCTGTGTAGTTTTTCTTTTTCCGGAAATCAATGGCAAAATTCACATCCAGGAAATTTAAATCCTTCAATCCCTGAATAATCTTCTGCTCAAGCTGTTTACTGTATTCTTTACGGATTTCTGCTAATTCATCCGACTTTTTCTCAAGAATATTTTCCAGTTCTCTGAGATGCTCCTTTAATTCCTGTAAATTTTCTTCATATTTATGTAATTTTTCCAGTTTTTCTTCCTGAAGTTTGCGATATGTGAAAATTTCCTCAATGGTACGTCCATATTTTGCCTTCAGTCCATTGATCAGATCCAGTCTTCTCTCTGTCTCATAAAACTCTCCTTCATCAAAGGTCAGCTCGTCCAGATAAGCGGATAATTCTCTGTTAAAATCATTCAGAAGACCGTCTACAGAAGTAAGTGTCTCTGCAAGAGGTGTAAGCTCCGGATCATACTGTGTTACATGAGAGAATTCCTTTAATGCCTCTCCGACAGTCTCTCCGGCGCCTTCCTTGCTTTCATAGCCTGTGAGATTATGTACAAGCTGCAGGGAGTCAACGATGAGTTTTGCATTGCTCATTTTTCTGTACCGGGCTTCCAGTTCCTCATCCTCTCCCGGCTGCAGATTTGCTTTCTCGATTTCTTTGATCTCAAACTCCAGAAAAGCCAGCTCACGATTTCTCTGCTCCTCATTCATATTCATGGAACCAAGTTCTGTTTTGCATTTGCTGTATTCTTTATATGCCAGAGATACTTTCTCCTTTGCAGGAAGGATTTTTTCTTTTCCATATGCATCCAGGATTGCAAGCTGCTTATCCTGGTACAGAAGTGACTGATGCTCGTGCTGTCCATGGATATCCAAAAGGCATGCAGCAGCGGCCTTCATCTGACCTACAGTACTTGTCTCTCCATTAATCTTGTTGATGCTTCTTCCATCCATGATTTTTCTGGACAGAAGTACCTGTCCATCTTCCGGACAGATATCCAGTGCTTTCAGTGTCTCCAGCGCTTTCTCGTTTTCTACCTGAAAAAGCAGCTCCACAAGTGCATAGGATGCATTTTCCCTTATCATATTTTTAGAAGTTTTTGCACCCAGGATCAGCTGCATAGACCCCAGAAGGATAGATTTACCTGCTCCGGTCTCACCGGTCAGGATATTCAGTCCGGGACCAAATTCCACTTCTATTTCTTCTATCAGTGCAAGATTTTTCACATGCAGATGAGCTAACATTTATTGCCTCCATAATCAAGTCATTTGTAATGTTAAAAGTTCAGGATCGTAACTGCAAAGGTATTGAGCAGTTACTCGTGGGATCACTTATTCAATCTGACAAAACTTCTCAGTTTCTCTGCTGCTCCCAGTGCCATGTCTGCAGTCTTTGCAGCACACATAATAGTGTCATCACCTGCAATACATCCCAGTATTTCCGGCCATTTCAACGCATCCAGAGCTGCTGCCACGCCCATTGCCATTCCGGAAACGGTTTTGATCACAATGATATTCTGTCCCACATCAATAGAAAGCAGGGTATCTTCCAGTACTCTTGTATATTTTTCTCCAAGACTTCCTGATTCATTATTAATAATTGCATAACGGGACTTTCCGTCCTTTCCTGCCACTTTTGTCAGCTTGAGAGCACGAATATCTCTGGATACAGTCGCCTGTGTCACCTTAAATCCTGCCTCATTAAGTCTGGAGGCCAGCTCTTCCTGTGTATCAATATCATACTGATGAATCAGTTCAATAATTTTCTCATGTCTCGCAACTTTCACCTTATTTCCTCCTGCTGATCAGCTGTCTCTCATCTTCCGGCGCAATACCTCAACAAAACTTAAATGGTTCAGCTTCAGAATCTTTGTCTTTACATCTGCCTGCCGGATCTGAATGCAGTCACCGGTGACCATAGGGATAAATGTATCTCCATCAAAAGATGCGATTCCCTTTTCACAGTCACAGTGTCTTCCTTTTCCTATCTCTACAGTGATCACATCCTGCGCAGGAAAAATAATGCTTCTTGTATTCAGCGTGTGTGGTGCTATGGGAGTCATGATCGTCATGGCGGCATTGGGCGATACAATAGGTCCTCCCGCTGACAGACTGTATCCGGTAGATCCGGTAGGTGTTGAAATAATAATTCCATCAGCATTATAAGAGTTAAGATAAACATCATTTACATAATTCTTAAACCGGACCACGCGGAGATGACCGTCTCTGCCGATCACAATGTCATTCAATGCAATATCCTGTCCGATCAGTTTTCTGCCACGGTACACCCTTCCTTCCAGCATCATGCGTTCTTCTACCTCGTAATCATCCGCCATCAGCTGATCCAGAGCACTGTACAGAGAGGTCTGATTCACTTCTGCAAGAAAACCCAGATTTCCCAGATTGATTCCAAGAAGAGGAATTTCCTTATGCACCACATCCCTTGCTGCCTGAAGAAGTGTGCCATCTCCTCCCAGAACAATAATACACTGTGTATCGTCCGGAACCTTATCAGGATCTGTATAATGAAAGGAACCCTCATGTTTCCTTTCTGCCTGCTGTACTTCACAGTTTTTGTGATGTGTTTTCAGATAATCTGCGATTTTTTCTGTGATTTCAAGTTTTTTATCCTTGTCACTGTTTGTAATAATATAAAACCTGTCCATAGTTTCTTCCTGACTCAGCCTTTTTAATCCAACTGTCCATGAGCCTCTGCCACAACAGCTTCTACAGATACCTTCAGGCTGTCGGTAACCCCGGTACCTTCCGGATGTTTTTTCAGATGAAGAAGATATTCGATATTTCCTTCCGGTCCTTTAATTGGCGAAAAAGAAAGATGACATGGCTCCATAAAAATACTCATGGCATAATCGCGCACTTTTTCGATCACTTCCTGATGAACAGCAGGATCTCTTACAACCCCCTTCTTTCCGACTTTCTCTCTCCCCGCCTCAAACTGCGGCTTGATCAGACATACGATCTCACCCTCATCTGTAAGGAGATTTCTTACAGGAAGCAGTACTTTTGTAAGAGAAATAAAGGACACATCAATTGATGAAAAATCTGCCGGTTCTCCCAAATCCTCCGGTACCACATAGCGGATATTGGTTTTCTCCATACAGACTACACGCGGATCGTTACGAAGCTTCCAGTCAAGCTGTCCATATCCTACATCAATGGAATAAACTTTTACTGCCCCGTTCTGTAACATACAATCTGTAAACCCTCCAGTGGACGCACCTACATCCATACAGACCTTACTATCCAATGTGACATCAAAGTTTTTCATAGCTTTTTCAAGTTTCAGCCCACCGCGGCTTACATACGGAAGAGTGTTTCCTCTGACCTCAATCTTTACAGTCTCCGGGAACATGGTTCCCGCCTTATCTTCTTTCTGACCATCAACATATACATCGCCTGCCATGATGAATGCCTTTGCTTTCTCGCGGGATGGTGCAAGGGCACGTTCCATCATAAGCATATCCAAACGTTTCTTCATTGCTCTCTTAATTCCTCACTATCTTCTATTGCCTGTCTGATGTCTTCCACTCCAAGTCCAATCCGGCTGCGCAGGCTTTCTACATTTCCCTGGGGTACGAAACGATCCCAGACAGCTGCCGACAACACTCTTATTTCCGGATGACAGGCTTCCATATAAGCAGACACATGCTCTCCGTATCCGCCGCTTTTCACATTCTCTTCTACTGTCACAAACAGACTGTGATCCTTTGCCAGTTCATCAAGAAGATCCACATCCAGTGGTTTCACAAATCTGGCATTTACAAAAGTAGGATCATAGCCGTCATCTTTCAGTCCTTTACAGATTTCCATGCAGGACGGGATCATACTTCCCACTCCCAGCACAGCGATTTTTTTTCCTTTGCGGATAATCTCACTTCTGCCATATTCCACAGGTGCCTGATATTCCCGAAGCCCCTGATGCGCACTGCCTCTCGGATAGCGGATTGCAATCGGTCCGTCAAAGCTTACCGCAAATGCAAGCATCTCTTCCAGTTCTCTGTCATTCTTCGGTGCCAGAACAGTCATATTCGGCATCATTGACAAATAAGACAGATCAAAGCAGCCCTGATGCGTCTCCCCGTCTGCGCCTACAAGCCCTGCCCTGTCAACAGCAAAAATCACATGAAGCTTCTGCATACATACATCATGCAGGATCTGATCTACAGCACGCTGCAGAAAAGATGAATAGATGGCAACAACAGGAACCAGGCCGCCAAGAGCCAGACCCGCCGCAAAACTCACCGCATGTTCCTCTGCGATTCCCACATCAAAAAATCTGTCCGGAAATCTCCTGGAAAATTCCACAAGTCCGGTTCCATCCGGCATGGCTGCGGTAATAGCTGTCAGTTTTTTATTTTTCTCACCAAGAGAGACCAGTGCTTTGGAAAAAACATCTGTATAACCCGGCACTGTTTTCTTCTGAAGTACCCGGCCTGTTTTAATATCAAAAGGACCTGTTCCATGAAACCTGTCCGGATGGGCACTTGCAGGTTCGTATCCTCTGCCTTTCTTTGTCAGGACATGAACAACTACCGGTCCCTCTACCCGTTTTGCTTCATTAAAGAGTTTCATCATCTGACGCATATTATGACCGTCAACAGGTCCCAGATATGTCAGCCCCATATTTTCAAACAGCATTCCCGGAATAAAAAGCTGCTTGACACTGCTTTTGGTTTTTCTCATAGTATCTACCAGAGCAGTCCCTACCTTCGGAACCTTCTTCAGTGCCTTTGTCACACCCATCTTCATTCCTGTATAAGCTTCTGCAGTTCTCAGTGCACTCAGATAAGTGGACATGCCTCCTACATTTCTGGAAATGGACATATTATTGTCATTTATGATAATAATAAAATTTGTCTTTAACTCTGCAGCATTATTTAATGCCTCATACGCCATTCCTCCGGTGAGAGCACCATCTCCGATCACAGAAACCACATGATGCTTCTGTCCCAGAATATCTCTGGCATGCACATATCCCAGTCCTGCCGAAATTGAATTGGAACTGTGTCCTGCATCATATGCATCACAGGGGCTCTCACTTCTCTTAGGAAAACCGCTTAATCCACCTTCCTGTCGCAGATTCTTAAATTCATCTTTTCTTCCGGTAAGAATCTTATGTGTATATGCCTGATGTCCTACATCCCAGATTAGTTTGTCTTCCGGAAAATCCAGCACATTATGAAGAGCCAGAGTCAGTTCCACTACTCCCAGATTTGAAGCAAGATGTCCGCCTGTCTGACTTACTGACCGGATTAAAAAGTCCCTGATCTCCGCTGCCAGAGGCTCGAAATCTTCCAATGGTATCTTATGGATATCATTGGGTTTCTTAATCTTTTCCAGAATCATTTGTATCCTTCCTTTATTTTCTGCGGTTTATTAATTTTTCTAATTAACAAATACAGAAACTACGTTATTTTTATTTCAGACTCTTCAGCAGATCGATTGCCTTCTCTGAGAGTTCTTCCACCTGTTCAGCAGCCTTCTCTGTTCCAAAAAGAGTCACATAAGTAACTTTATTATTCTTCTCATCACTGTGTACAGGTTTTCCCAGTTCTTCTGCAGTGCTGGTCACATCCAGAATATCATCCTGAATCTGGAAAGCCAGTCCTATATTTCCGGCAGCTTTCTCCACTGCAGATACTTCCTGCTCATTTGCTCCTGCAAGAATTGCGCCTGTCATCATGGAGGCTTCGATCAATGCTGACGTCTTATTTCTGTAAATATAGTCAAGCATCTCTTTTTCAAGGGGCTTTCCGTCATTTTCCACATCAACACTTTGTCCTCCAAGCATTCCATGAATGCCTGTCTTCTGTGAGACCACTCTCAACGCATGGATTACCCGATCCTGCTCTTTTGTCAGGGCAAATGCCTGAAACATGGTTTCGTATGCGTAATTAAGCAGCGCAACACCGCTTAACACCCCCATGGCTTCCCCATATACCTTATGTGTAGTCAGTCTGCCGCGCCTGTAATCATCATCATCAAGTGCAGGAAGATCGTCATGGATCAGGGAATGAGTATGGATCATCTCCATTCCTGCCATAAACGGTTTTACAACTTCTTCCTTACCATCAAACAGGCGATATGTCTCCCGGATCAACATTGGCCGAAGGCGCTTGCCTCCTGCCAGCATACTGTAATTCATAGCCTGAGCCATTGTTCCGGCGAATCCCGCCTCTGCAGGCAGAAAGCTTCTGATCACTTTCTCTGTTTCTTCCGTTCTCTTTGCTAATTCATCTTGAAAATTCACTAAATGTACCATCCTCATTAAGCTGCAGCATTTTCTTCTCCACTGTATCCAGCTTCCCGCTGCAAAGTTTCAAAAGTTCCATGCCCTGTCTGTACAGTATAAAAGAGTCCTCCAGCGATGTGTCTCTGTTTTCCAGTTTTTCAGCCAGCAGATCCAGTTCTGCAAACATCTCTTCCAGAGGTTTCTCCTCCTGTAACTGCTCACAGTTTTCTTTCTTCGCCATAGATTTTCTCCTCCTTCACCGTACCTGTAACATCTGCTTCTATCGTACCGTCTGTCACAGATATATAAATGGTATCCCCATTTTGTACCTGTTCTACACTTGTCAATGTCTTTTTATATTTATCTGCCACATAAGAATATCCCTGATTCAGTTTCTTTAAAGGGGAAAGTCCTGCAAAACGTTCCAGATAAACAGACAATCTGTGTCTCTCATCCTGAAGTTTCCTGTTCATTCCATTTTGTACAGCATTCTCCAGATCTGCCAGACGCTGTCTCTGCTCCCGCAGCCTGTTCTCCGGACTCAGATAAGCAAATTTTGTCTGAAAATGCTCCAGTCTGCTGCGGTACAGATCCATTTTACCACTCATTGCACGATATAACCGCTGCCTGTAAATACTTACTGCTTCAATCACACTTCTATAATCATCCACCGCAAGCTCTGCCGCAGCAGAAGGAGTAGGAGCTCGCAGATCAGCAGCGAAATCAGCAATTGTAAAATCCGTTTCATGACCTACTGCGGAAATAATGGGTGTACTGCACTCAAAAATAGCTCTGGCCACGATTTCTTCATTAAACGCCCAGAGATCTTCAATAGAGCCACCGCCTCTTCCCACAATGATCACATCCACATCTGTCTTATCAAGCATCTGTATTCCTTTTACAATACTTTCTGCCGCACCCGCCCCCTGTACAAGAGCCGGATATAAAATAATCTGTAAATAGGGATTTCTTCGATAGGAAATATTGCGGATATCCTGAACAGCCGCACCTGTCGGTGCAGTTACCACACCCAGACGTCTGATAAATCTCGGAATGGGCTGCTTGTACTCCTGCGCAAACATTCCCATATCTTCAAGTTCCTGTTTCAGCGCAAGATATCTCTCATACAAAGCACCTGCACCTTCCAGAGTAATTTCCTTTGCATACATCTGATAGCGGCCGTCGCGTTCATATACATCCACACTCCCGCCAACGATCACCTTATCGCCATTTTTCATGGCAAATGCAAGTCCCCGTCTGTGTCCGGCAAACATCACACAATTCAATGTTCCTGTCTCATCTTTCAGGGAAAAATAGATGTGTCCGCTTGTATGATATTTACAATTGGACACCTCGCCTTTTACATAAATCTTCTGCAGTAAATAATCCTGGGTAAACATATTTTTGATATAACGGTTTACCTGACCTACAGAATATGTGTTTTTCATTCTGATTTTTCTTCGCTTTCACTGTTGGCAATCTTGCCAAGGATACCGTTTACAAAGGAACCGGAAGTCTCACCGCCAAAACGTTTGGCAAGCTCTACCGCCTCATTGATAGCTACACCTGTAGGTACATCTTTGTCATATTTCAGTTCATACACTGCCAGACGCAGGGCAGTCAGGTCAACGCGGCTCATTCTCTTTGTCTTCCAGCCATTGCTTGTCTCATTTAACAGTGCATCGATCTCGTCTAATTTTTCAAGTACATGGCGGTATTTCCGGCTCATATACTCCTGATCTTTCTCTGAAAGTTCCTCCAGAGTATCAAAATAAAGTGAAAGCTGCTCACTCATCTCTTCCTCTGAATTAAATTCTGTCATGAACAGTAATTTAAAAATATGTTCTCTCTGCTCTCTTCTTCGCATAATTTTTGCTGTATAAACAGCTTTCCTTTCTAAATATCTCTTAAGTACACAAAAAAAGGAAAGGGTTACTTTCCTTTTTCGTTCTCCATATCTACACTGGCAATATGAATATTAACATCTGCAACCTCAAGACCTGTCATATTCTCTATGGATGATTTTACTTTCTCCTGAACTTTCTTACTTGTCTCAAGAATGTTCTTACCATATTCGATATTCAGGTTCAGGTCTACTGTTACAACTCCTTCGAGTACAGTAACCTTAACACCTCTGGAAAGATTCTTCATTCCAAGTTTGCTTACCAGTTCGTTTGTGATATTGCCTGCCATGGAAGCAACTCCGTTTACTTCCGTAGCAGCAAGTCCGGCAATGATAGCGACCACTTCATCTGCGATCTGGACCTCACCAATGCCTCCTAAATCCTGTATTTTATATGTTATTCTTTTCTCTGCCATCTGAAAACCTCCTGAGGGATTCTTTAATCTTTGTTCATTATACCAAATCGACAGATAAATGAAAAGGGTTATTTACTGAATTCCGTTAATATTAAGCCAGGATTTCTGTCCTCTGTCATACCCACACTCCAGGAATTTACAAAGAGGAGCAGCGGATTTCCCTTAAGATCAGTAACTTTTTTCATATCAGAGGTTCCAATGATCTTATCCACTTTTACTTCTTCTTTATTTGCAATCCAGCGAATATGTTCATATGGAAGTGTTTCCAGACGGATATCTACATTATATTCATTTTCCAGACGATATTTCAGAACATCAAACTGCAGGACACCTACAACACCTACAATAATTTCTTCCATACCGGTATTAAACTCCTGAAAAATCTGAATAGCACCTTCCTGCGCGATCTGATTGATACCTTTAACAAACTGTTTTCTCTTCATAGTATCAATCTGACGGACTCTCGCAAAATGTTCCGGTGCAAATGTAGGAATACCTTCGAATGCAAACTTTTTACCGGGTGCACAGATTGTATCTCCGATGGAAAAGATACCCGGGTCAAAAACACCGATAATATCTCCGGCATATGCCTCATCTACCACATGGCGGGATTCTGCCATCATCTGCTGTGGCTGAAGCAGACGCATCTTTTATCACCCTGCACATGATATACTTCCTGGGAAGCGTCAAATTTACCGGAACAGATTCTCATAAATGCGATTCTGTCTCTGTGTGCCTTGTTCATGTTTGCCTGGATTTTAAATACAAACGCTGAGAAATCATCATCCATGGGGTCAATTTCCCCAATATCAGACACTCTCGGAAGCGGTGATGTTGTCATCTTCAGGAAATGTTCCAGAAATGTTTCCACACCGAAGTTTGTCAGCGCAGATCCGAAGAATACAGGTGTCAGCTTACCTTTGCTTACCAGCTCCTGGTCAAAATCTGCACTTGCGCCGTCCAGAAGCTCAATCTCATCCAGAAGCTGTGCTTTCTGCTCCGGATCCATAATCTCATCTGCCCGGCTGTCACTTAACGGGATTTCCTCGATCACACCTTCTTTGGTACCTTTCTGTGTATCAGAAAAGGTAAGTATTTTCTCTGTATCACGGTCATAAACACCGCGGAATTTCTTACCGGAACCGATTGGCCAGTTGATCGGGCAGGTTGCGATGCCAAGTTCTTTCTCAATCTCATCAAGAAGGTCAAATGTGTCGTTTGCATCGCGGTCCATCTTATTGATAAATGTAAAAATCGGGATATGGCGCATTACGCAGACCTTGAACAGTTTTCTGGTCTGTGCCTCCACACCCTTGGAACCGTCGATTACCATGACTGCAGAATCTGCTGCCATCAGTGTACGGTAAGTATCCTCCGAGAAATCCTGATGTCCCGGTGTATCCAGAATATTAATGCAGTAACCATCATAATGAAACTGCAGAACAGAGGAAGTAACGGAAATACCTCTCTCTTTTTCGATCTCCATCCAGTCTGACACTGCATGGCGGGCTGTTGCCTTACCTTTAACACTTCCGGCAAGATTGATTGCTCCGCCATACAGCAGGAATTTCTCAGTCAGTGTAGTTTTACCTGCATCCGGATGGGAAATAATGGCAAATGTTCTTCTTTTTTCTATTTCATTCGTATACTTAGACACGTTCAGCCTCCTGTTGCGCTTTCTTATAATTGTTTGCATAAAACACCGGCAACAGCCGGTATCAGTTACGTTTTCTTATTTTTTTACTAGCATTCCTATTCTAGTATATGCACCTCTTTTCTGTCAAGATATATGTTCGCATATTCATATCAAAATATCAGTCATAAATATCAGTTGTATCGATTGCGGTATCCTCATATGGCTGTGCTGATGTTTCGCTGTCTTCCTCATACGAAGTATCTGCTGATGTTTCATCTGTCTGTGTTGTATCTTCTGCATCTTCACTCTCCTTCAGTGGGGTGATCACAATATTTTCTGGCGCAATTCCTGTTTTCCTTTTTACAATATCTTCAATCTGTGCTCTCTGTGCATCAGAAAGTTCTGCTTCAGGGATCACAACATCCGCAGTTTCTCCGGTAAGATTTACAACTACATTCTTAAAGCCCTTCGCCTCCAGCAAAAGCTCTGCTGCCGCTTCTTTTTCTGAAAGGTCTGTCATCGAGACCATCGTATGTATTGCCTCCTGCTTCTCTTCATCATCAATTTCTTCATTATTGATAATGTCCTGCAGATCTGCCTTGTTCTGTGAGCGCACCTGTTCTCTGCTGATCTTTGCCTGTGCGGCAAATCCTGTAGAACCCGTAAACACAGCCTCCCCGGGAGTATCCGTTTCCTGACTGTCTGTAAGACTGTTATCAGTCAGACCTCCATCTGCCTGATTTTCATCCAGAAGAGCAGTTTCATCTGTAAGATCATATCCTGCATCTTCAAGGATACTGCTGCTGTCCGTACTTGCCTCCTTATCCCTGAATCCAAGATCTACATCTGCAAAGTTCAGATATCCTGCCACTGCAATCAGAATTGCCAGCGATGTAATAATGACCTGATTTTTTCCGATGACTTTTTTCACATTTATCTCCTCATTTCATTTTCATTATTCTAATTCTATGAGCATCCACCTGAAATAATGCCATGACCGCCTCCTGAATATTTTGGACCACTACAGGATTTCCTCCACCTTCCGCAGAAATCAGAACACCGGTCACCTGTATGGTTTCTGAATTATAGAAGCTCTGCCTGTCTTTCTTCTCATCTGTCATCAGGATAACCTGTACCTTTCCCACCCCTTCCGTATTTTCAAGAAATGCTTCAAGTTTCTCTTCCAGAACATTTTTTTGCATATCTTCACTCTGCTCTCCTGCCGTATTTTTCTTTTGCTGCTTACTGGATACAGGCATCGCCGCTACTGCCAGAAGTACTCCGATGAGCAACAGGATTCCCCATTTTGCCGGATTCATTTCGGACAATCTGGATACAAATTCTGTTTTCTTTAAGTCCCCACTCTTCCACCAGCGCATCTTTAAGCTCCTTTCTCTCCTCCTGAGAAATTTCTGTCTTCAGTACAAGGTTTGCCTGCGTCTCCTCCCCTTCTATATTTACTTTCACCTTATATACTTCTATGCCTCTTTTTTCCAGAGTTTCCCGGATTTTCTGTTCCAGTTCCAGTTCGTAACCTTTTTCCAGATAGACTTTCTGAATATTCTGAAATTCCCGGAGTTCTTTCTCTCTGTTTTCTTCAGAAAAATTATCCAGAAAACTTTCCGTCAGTTCCGAACCTTTTCCAAGAATGGAAAATATCGGGGTACTCATCATAAAAATCAGCAGCAGGCCCATAAAAAAGCGTACATATTTCTCATACTTCTGGTCAGGTATCAGATTCAGAACCGCAGTGAAAAAGATATAAAATACTGCCAGATTCCGAATCCATAAATACAGCTCTTCTTTCATATGTTTCCTCCGGCAATCTTTCTGTCAGTTCATCAGGATACAGAAACTACAACTATCAGGAATGTCAGCATGCAAAGTACTTCTGCTGTCAGCAAAAGCTTTAAAAGCATTGCACATCCCTCCCCCATTGTACTCAGGGCTCCCACAACTCTTTTGTCAGAAATTGGCTGTGCAATCGCAGCCAGAAAACGATAAACCAGAGAAAGACTTCCATAATGGATAATCGGTCCTGCTCCAATCAGCAACAGAAGGATCACGATTACTGCGCCAAAACTGTTTCGCACCATCACTGCACTGGTCAGCACTAATTCTGTTACAGCGGTCACTGCATTTCCAATGCCGGGAATCGCACTCGCTGCCTTGCCAACAGCAGAACGCTTCATGGCATCCATCACCGGGCTCACCATATTCCGCACAATCTGCAGACCAACAATAGCTCCCAGAAGAGTTTTCAACCCCCAGTTTACAGCTACATCCAAAAGTTCTGCCATTTTTGTAAGCATCTCCTCTTTTGACAAATAATTAACCATTTTCAGAAGCAAACTCAGGTTTACAGCAGGCAGAAACAGATTTGCAAGAAGCCACTGAACCGCCCAGATCATCAGCAAAATCCCTTCATAAAATGCAGCAGCCGTTGATGATCCGGTTGATGCAGCCACTGTCATAAAATAAGCCGGAGACAGAACTTTCATGAAATCCGTCAGTCCAAGAAGCCAGTTTGTAAGCGTACTTCCAAGCCTTGAGAAATTCTCCATAAGCATTGTAAACAGCGCAAGATAGACAATATAAAAGCTGATACTGCCAGCCTGTCCGTTTCCGAAAACATCAGCAAACTCCGCCAGCACCGCTGCAATAAAAATCACAAGTAAAAGTTTCAGTATTAATCCTTTTTCATTCTCTATATCCGAAAAAAAGAGACTATACAAAAAGCTCCGTACAGTCTCTTTTGAAACAGGCTCCTCCCCGTTTATGATATTCATCAGTGCTTTCCTGACAGAAAAAACATGGTCATCCATAATCTCATCCAACATTTTCTGCACATCATCAATCTGTATCTCTTCCATTAGATTCTCCTGCAGGATCTGTACTGAAGAATCTTCTTTCTGTTCTGTCTGCGCAGCGGCATATACGGATACTATATGATTCTGAAAGAATGTAAGATATGACACTCTTCCTACCAAGAGTATACATGCCAGTATACACCAGTAACCTTTCCACAGATCTGCCTGTTCCCTGATACTTCTCTCTTTATCCTGCCTCATATCATAAACTCCGAAATCGTATCCAGAATTGCCAGCAGTACCGGCATACTCAGAACCATCACAGACAGTTTACAGAACAGGTCGATCTGTGTTCCGATCATCTGATATCCGGCATCTTTGCAGATTGCAGATGAAAACTGTCCGATATATGTGATCCCGATAATCTTAACCAGAACTGTGAGATAACTGCTGTCTATGGGGAAGCTTTCTCTCAGCCTGTTCATGGTTTCAAACAGATAAGAAACTTTTCCTGCTGCAAGACCAAGAATCAGAAAACCCGTCATCATGGTCACAAGTGCAGCAAATTCCGGTCTGGTTTCTTTTAGAATAAAACCAAGCATCATTCCGCAGATACCCATGATTGAAACTTTCACAATATCCATGCCATTCAAACCTCTTTCTGTTCTGTCAACTGCCATAACAGTTGATTTGAAATCACAGCACAAACAACTGCTGAATACTTTCAAACAGTTCATAAATATATGGAACAATCCAGAACAGCACCATCAGAAGCCCCGCCAGGCTTACCAGAAATGCCTGTTCATCCCTTCCACTGTGTTTCAGGATCTGGCAGAGAACAGAAACCAGAATCCCTACTGCAGCGATTTTAAAAATAAGACTTACCTCCACAGTCTCTCCTTTCCGGCTTCTGCTGCCAGATACAGCAAAACAGTAATCTACACAGTAAAGAAACAGATTATAAATACATGCTCACCAAAAAAACACAGCCACAAATATTCCGCCCAATATTCCCATACTGCGGTATAATTTTCTTTTTTCACAAAAATCTTTCCTGAGTTCCCTGATCGCATATTCTGTTTCCTTTTCCATCAGATCCATCTGTTTTAGCTGCATATCCAGTCCAAGATAACCAAGCTGATCTCCCAGTGAATAAAATCTGTCTCTCTCTTCCTGCGAAAGACAATCCAGATCCAGACACTTTCCGGCCGATTCTCTGAAGATTGTCCCAAAGGAATCCCCTGTTTTTTCTTTCATTTTCTGTGCCGTAAGTATAAAAAATTCTCTGTACTTCCCTTCCAGTTTCCCGGAAGCACCTGTAAAGGCATCGTACAGAGATTTATTTCCATAACGTATTTCTCCTCTTAGGAGGATGATCATCCGTAAGATCATTTCCATCATCTTTTTGCGTCTGCCAAGTTCATTGCTCATGGCAAAACCGCAACCGACACCGGAAATTACAATTACACACAATCCTACTGTTCTAAGCATACTTTTCCATTTTCATCTAATACAGCTTTCAGACATCCTGCCTGATCATTTTTGTCCAGGATAATATAACGTTCAAATACTTTCTCGCCCATAAGCTTATAAAAGAATGGCTGATCCAGAACATCCTCCAGACAGCTTCCATGTGCAGTCGCAATCAGCTTACATCCGCAGTGGATCACTGAGTCAACTGCCTTGAAATCCTCTTCACAGCCTAACTCGTCCACTGCAACCACATCCGGTGACATGGAACGTACCAGCATCTGCATACCTTCTGATTTCGGACAGCAGTCCAGCACATCTGTACGCATTCCCAGATCATTCTGAGGAATTCCCTGATAACAGCCTGCCAGCTCACTTCTCTCGTCCACCACACCTATTGTCAGACCCTGGGTATTGGCCCATCCATTACTGAGCTGCCTGATAATATCTCTGAGCAGCGTAGTCTTTCCACACCTTGGCGGTGAAATGATCAATGTATTTGCAACCCATTTCTCTGTACGGATATAAGGCATCACCTTATCCGCACATCCCTGAATCTCATGTGCCAGACGGACATTGATGCAGGAAATATATTTCATTCCCATGATCCTGCCCCGATCCAGCACTACCTTTCCGGTCACACCTACTCTGTGACCACCCTGAACACTGATAAATCCCTGTCTGATCTCATCCTCATAAGCATACAGGGAATATCCTGTGACATATTCCAGTGTTTCTTTCAAATCTTCCGTTGTCACCAGATACTGTTCCTGACCCGGTTTTCGCAAAAAACACTCTCCTCCGTCATAAGTTAAAAACAACGGACGCCCTACACGAAGGCGTATCTCATATAATTTATCATAATCCAGCTTCGCATCCATTAAAAGATTCCGGATATTTCCGGCAAACAGGTTTTCAATCTGCTGCGCTTCTATATGTCTCACCTCTTTACACTTAATATATGTGGACAAACCGATTTTAGTACTCTTCCTGATAAGACTCTTCCATTTTTATCAGATTCAGCTTCAGAACCCGGTCTACCACATTTCCTGCATACCCCCTGTACGCATAAGCTCCTGATTCAAAGAGTACGTAAAGTTCATCCCCCTCTACAACAATCTGCTCGATCATCTCAGGCATTCTGTATGATCTTGCAGAATTTTCATTGACATACAGACGTTTATCCGACTGTTCATAAAAAACAATCCTGGATGGCAGAATACCAAAAGAATGAGACAACAACAGCTTATCGTTATAAAAAGCCATTCCCTGTGCCTGTTCTGATATTGTAGAATAATCCAGCGGAACCGCCATTTCAAACATCATGCCAAGTTCCTCATTAAAAGTATTCACCAGATCACCTTTTGAATCCACCGCATATCTCGCGATGGTGCTCTCTGTATATTTGTTAAAACATCCTACATACAGGCACCCCTTATAGAAAGTCATAAAAGAATCTCTCACGATTCCATAAAGACTACATGTCTGATTTACCTGCACAGGCATATGGTTATCCGCATAATTATAGTCACGCAGCACATCCATCTTAATGCTGATCGCCTGTGCGATTCCATTGGTATTTGAAGAATACCACAGCATATCATGTTCCTGATCATAGGCAAGTCCGCCTACATGAGGCAGACCTGGCAGGACTACCTCTTTGATAAATCTGTGAGTTTCTTTGTTGATCACATAAATAACAGAGTTATGTTTTTCCGTATGACAATAGGCACTTACAAGTACATACTCATCGGTCACTGCAAGTCCCTGAGGAGTCATGGAAGTACATACCGCCTGTTTTGTACCCTCTACATTCAGGAATGTTCTTGTATATCTCAGTCCGGGAATAATATAAGTTCCGTACTCTTTTCTTTTTTCTGCCCTC
>ENA-OQIS01000024-OQIS01000024.1-human-gut-metagenome-genome-assembly--contig:-NODE-24-length-58601-cov-5.331823_pt1 | contig 58601 bp, 50 predicted proteins | sample MGYA00242589_ERZ504754 | MGnify/ENA primary metagenome ERZ504754 (study PRJEB26092, sample SAMD00036351) | human gut metagenome | host: Homo sapiens | study: EMG produced TPA metagenomics assembly of...
TAAGGAATCTGTATTCCGGCACCTTGCGTACAGGAAGCAATACTGACAAAATATCCGGCCTCGTCCTCTTTCTCGCAGACATAGGTTTTCTTTCCGCTGATCACACTGACTTCTTCTGCATCAAGGAAAAAATCCCTGAATAAGAACTCCGTCCTGTGTGATCCTTGGTCCCATCACATCTCTGGGAGCTAGTTTCCTCTCCATACACAATAGCTTCAATCCTCGGCCAGTCCATATAGCCGTATTACTTTTTCGTCCATAGCTGCGTTACCTCCCCGATTGTCAGAAATACGATGATCGGTTACCCTTACCGGCAGCGTATTTATGGTACATTAAACGTCACCTGTAAACAATAACAAATCAAGTTATGTTTATTTTAGCATCTTTGCACAAAAAAATAAAGAAAATTGTTTGACAAATTCCCTTTCCTGCGCTAAATTTATGTTATTAACTATGGAAAGAATCTTGTTCCGGATACCATGCTTCTTTCCATCACAACAAGGAGGATACAAAATGGGAAACAAAGCCTTTGACGTAACCGCATTAGGCGAATTATTGATTGACTTTACTGAAAACGGTAACAGCGCACAGGGAAATCCGATGCTGGAAGCCAATCCGGGCGGTGCTCCATGCAACGTGCTTGCAATGCTTGAAAAGCTTGGCAAAAAAACTGCATTCATCGGCAAAGTCGGAAACGACATGTTCGGAACCCAGCTTAAGAATGCCGTAGAGGAAGTAGGGATCGACACCCGCAACCTTGTAATCGACAACGAGGTACACACAACACTTGCCTTTGTACATACTTATCCTGACGGAGACAGAGATTTCTCCTTCTACCGTAACCCGGGTGCAGATATGATGCTCACCAAAGACGAAATCCAGGAAGACCTGATCAGAGATTCCAGAATCTTCCACTTCGGAACACTTTCTTCCACTCACGAGGGAGTACGCGAGGCAACCCGCTATGCCATCGACGTTGCTAAAGAAGCCGGATGTATCGTCAGCTTCGACCCGAACCTTCGCCCGCCATTATGGAAATCTCTGGATGACGCAAAGGCAGAGATCGAATACGGTCTTGGCAAATGCGATATTCTGAAAATCTCAGATAACGAAGTTGAATTCCTGTTCGGAACTACAGACTATGACAAAGGCGCCGCACTTCTGAAAGAGAAATACAACATTCCGCTTATCCTTATCACACTTGGAAAAGACGGAAGCCGCGCTTACTACAAAGACATGAAAGTAGAGGCTGCTCCTTTCCTTCAGGAAAAGACTATCGAGACAACAGGTGCAGGCGATACCTTCTGCGCAAGTTCCCTAAACTATGTTCTGGAACATGGTCTGGACAACCTGACAGAAGAGAACTTAAAAGAACTGCTCACATTCGCAAATGCGGCAGCTTCTCTGATCACCACACGCAAGGGTGCTCTTCGCGTTATGTCCACCAAAGAAGAGGTTCTTGACTTTATGAAATCAAGAGGATGCTGATTTAACATCATTAATTTTTTAAGGAAGCCCTCTGGCACCGCCAGACTGGGCTTCCTTTTTTTATCATAAAAATCAAAAAATATCTCCTGGCGATTGAAAATCTCAATCAGACAGGAGATATTTTAAATATATAAATCTCTATTACAAATCAACAGTCAGTCATTATAAAAATACTAAACCGTTAACTTGTATCTTACTATTTTACCACACGTACTCTGGAAACACCTTCAATTGCTTTCAGTTCATCCAGTGCTTCTCTGGATGCTGCGCTTTCCAGATCAATGAGAGTATAAGCATATTCGCCTTTACTCTTGTTTGTCATATCTGCGATGTTCAGGCCTTCTGCACCAAGGATCTTGGTGAACTGGCTGATCATGTTCGGGATGTTTTTGTGGCAGATGGCAATACGTCCTACTGCCACGCAGGTTCCCATATCACAGTTGGGGAAGTTTACAGAGTTTTTGATATTTCCGTTCTCAAGGAAATCTCTCACTTCTTTCACTGCCATTACTGCACAGTTTTCTTCGGATTCCTCTGTGGAAGCTCCAAGATGTGGAGTTACCAGGATTCCCTTATGTCCTGCTACTGTATGGTTTGCAAAGTCTGTCACATATTTCTTTACTTTTCCGTTGTCTAATGCTTCGATCAGAGCATCCTCATCAACCAGAAGATCCCGGGCAAAGTTCAGAAGTACTACGCCGTCTTTCATCTTGTCTAATGCTTCTTTGTTGATCATCTCTTTTGTGCTGTCAAGAAGAGGTACATGGATGGTGATGTAATCACACTGGGAATAAATCTCATCCAGGCTCTTGATATGTTTGATGGTGCGGGAAAGATTCCATGCAGCATCAATGGAAATGTATGGGTCATATCCGTATACTTCCATTCCAAGTGCAGAAGCAGCGTTTGCCACCATTGCTCCGATGGCACCAAGACCGATGATACCCAGCTTCTTGCCCATGATCTCGCATCCTGCAAACTGTTTCTTCTGTTTCTCAGCGAGTTTATCGATGTCTTCCTGGTCTTTCTCTTTGGCAACCCATTCGATACCGCCTACGATATCACGGGAAGCAAGGAGCATACCTGCAAGTACAAGCTCTTTTACACCGTTTGCATTGGCGCCCGGTGTGTTAAATACTACAACGCCTTTCTCTGCACAGTCCTTTATAGGAATATTGTTGACACCTGCACCTGCACGTGCGATTACCTTCACGCTCTCAGGAAGCTCCATGTCATGCATCTTTGCACTTCTTACAAGGACTGCATCACACTCCTGCAGATCTTCGCTTTTCTTATATTCTTCATCAAATAATCCCAGACCTTTTTCTGCAATGGGATTCAGGCAATGATACTGAAACATTATGCATTTTCCTCCTCAAACTTCTTCATGAAAGCAACCAGTGCTTCCACACCTTCTTTTGGCATAGCGTTGTAGATACTTGCACGCATACCGCCCACTGTACGGTGTCCCTTTAAGTTTACAAGTCCTGCCTCTTTTGCTTCTTTTACAAATTTGGCATCCATGTCCTTGTCACCTGTTACGAATGGTACATTCATGAGAGAACGGTCTTCCGGTACAACAGTTCCTTTGAACAGCTTGCTCTGATCAAGGAAATCATAGAGGATTTTCGCTTTCTCAATGTTACGTCTCTGCATTTCTTCCAGGCCGCCCATTTTCTTCAGCCATTTGAAGACCTTACCACATACATAGATGCAGTAGCAGTTTGGAGTATTGTAAAGAGAACCTGCGTCTGCCTGTGTTTTGAATTTCAGCATAGTAGGTGTTCCTTCCAGAACATCATCTGTGATCAGATCTTCGCGGATGATGGAGATTACCATACCAGCAGGTCCGATATTCTTCTGTACACCGCCATAGATGATGCCATATTTGGATACATCAACAGGCTCAGATAAGAAGCAGGAGGAAACATCTGCTACCAGAGTTTTTCCTTTTGTGTTGGGAAGTTTCTTGAATTTTGTTCCGTAAATCGTGTTGTTTTCACAAATGTATACATAGTCTGCATCCGGGCTGATCGGAAGGTCGCTGCAGTCAGGAATATAGGAGAAAGTCTTATCCTCGGAAGAAGCAATCTTGTTTGCTTTTCCATATTTCTGTGCTTCCTGGTATGCTTTCTTTGCCCACTGTCCTGTTACAATGTAATCAGCTACCTTGTTCTTCATAAGGTTCATAGGGATTGCTGCAAACTGCTGGGAAGCTCCGCCCTGAAGGAATAATACCTTATAGTTATCCGGAATCTTCATCAGGTCACGAAGATCCTGCTCTGCTTCGTCGATGATCTTCTGGAAATCAGCACTTCTGTGGCTCATTTCCATTACAGACATACCGGATCCCTGATAGTCCATCATCTCCTCTGCTACTTCTTTCAGTACCTCTTCCGGCAGTACAGCCGGTCCTGCGGAAAAATTATACACTCTGCTCATTTTTTCATATCCTCCTCGTCAAAAATATCATCAATGCTTGCGCCTGCCGGTACCATCGGGAATACGCTGAGATCCTGATCGATCATACAGTCAAGTACGATAGGTCCCGGACATGCCAGAGCCTCTTTTAATGCCGGCTCTACCTCTTCCATCTTTGTGATACGGATTGCTTTTGCTCCCATGGCTTCTGCCAGCTTCACAAAATCTACTGCATCATTTAAAATTGTATGGGAATATCTGTGGTCATAGAACAAGGTCTGCCACTGACGTACCATTCCCAGTACATGATTGTTCAATACGATTTCAATTAAAGGTCTGCCACAGCGGACTGCTGTTGCAATCTCATTCATATTCATACGGAAGCATCCGTCACCTGCGATATTTACCACAGTCTTGTCCGGTCTTCCCATCTTGGCTCCGATGGCTGCTCCAAGACCATATCCCATAGTTCCCAGGCCACCGGAAGAAAGGAAGGTTCTTGGCTCTTTGTATTTGAAATACTGAGCTGCCCACATCTGGTTCTGTCCAACCTCTGTTGTGATGATGGCATCTCCTTTTGTCAGTTCGTACAGCTTTTCAATAATGTATGGGCCTGTAAGTTGGGAGTGATCATATCTTAACGGATATTTTTCCTTCAGTTCACTGATATGTGCAGTCCATTCCGGATGTCTCATTTCCGGAACCTCTGCCAGAATACGTTTGAGAACTTCTTTCTCATCTCCTACTACGCTTGCATCTACTACAATATTTTTATTGATCTCTGCTGCATCTACATCTATCTGAAGGATTTTTGCGTTCTTTGCAAAGGTCTTTGTATTACCTGTGACACGGTCACTGAATCTGGCTCCCAGCACGATCAGGAGATCGCAGCCTGAGACACCAAGATTGGAAGTTTTGGTCCCATGCATTCCAAGCATTCCTGTGTACAGAGGATCTTCTCCGGAAAATCCTCCCTTACCCATAAGACTGTCACATACAGGAGCATCGATTCTGTGAGCAAGCTCTGTCACTTCTCTGGATGCCTCTGAGATAATCGTGCCGCCGCCTGTAAAAATAAATGGTCTCTTCGCTTCTTTGATCATCTGTACTGCAGTTGCAATGTCTTCGTCTTTGATGGTGTCTGTTTTCGGTATGATCTCAGCAGGAGCGCAGGCAGTATATTCATATTTCGCACCTGTCACATCCTTGGTCACATCTACAAGCACAGGACCGGGACGTCCGCTCTTTGCAATATAGAATGCTCTGCGTACAGTGTCTGCCAGAGTAGTAATGTCTTTTACGATAAAGCTGTGCTTTGTAATAGGCATTACAATTCCGGTAATATCAACCTCCTGGAAAGAATCCTTTCCGAGCAGCGGTGTTCCCACGTTACATGTGATTGCCACCATTGGTACGGAATCCATGTATGCGGTAGCGATTCCTGTTACCAGATTGGTAGCTCCGGGACCGGAAGTTGCAAGACACACACCGACTTTACCGGTTGCTCTTGCGTATCCGTCTGCTGCATGGGATGCTCCCTGCTCATGAGAAGTCAGTACATGTGTGATCTGGTCTTTATATTCATAGAGGGCGTCATATACATTCAGGATGGCACCGCCCGGATATCCGAATACAGTGTCAACGCCCTGTTCTTTTAAACATTCAACGATGATTTCAGCACCTGTAAGCTGCATCTTTACGTATCCTCCTAACTTTTCAGGCAGGAATCACAGGTTATGCTGCAATTCCCGCCGGGTACTTGTTCATCTTTATTTTGCTTTTGGTACCTCAAGGATTGCTCCTCTGTTTCCGGAAGTTACCATAGCAGCATATCTTGCAAGATATCCTGTTGTTACCTTTGGCTCACGAGGCTGCCATTTAGCTTTTCTTGCCTGCATTTCTTCATCAGAAACCTTGATCTCCAGTTTCAGTTCCGGAATGTTGATGCTGATGATATCCCCCTCTTCAACAAGTGCGATCGGTCCGCCGACTGCTGCTTCCGGTGATACGTGTCCGATGGATGCTCCTCTGGATGCACCGCTGAAACGTCCGTCTGTGATCAGGGCTACGGAAGATCCCAGTCCCATACCTGCGATTGCAGATGTAGGATTCAGCATTTCTCTCATACCAGGGCCGCCTTTCGGTCCTTCGTAACGGATAACTACTACGTCACCCTCTACGATCTTGCCGCCTTTGATAGCTGCAATTGCGTCTTCCTCGCAGTCAAAGACTCTTGCAGGTCCTTCATGGACCATCATCTCTTCTACAACTGCAGAACGTTTTACAACACCGCCGTCCGGCGCAAGGTTACCTTTAAGTACTGCAAGTCCACCTGTCTGGCTGTATGGATTGTCGATTGGTCTGATAACTTCAGGATTTAAGTTTACACAGTCTTTGATGTTCTCGCCTACTGTCTTGCCTGTAACTGTCATGCACTCAGTATGAAGGAGTCCCTTCTTATTCAGTTCGTTCATAACTGCATATACACCGCCTGCTTCGTTCAGGTCTTCTATGTATGTAGGGCCTGCAGGTGCAAGGTGGCAGAGGTTTGGAGTCTTTGCACTGATTTCATTTGCAAAGCTGATATCAAAGTCCATTCCGATCTCATGAGCGATAGCCGGAAGATGAAGCATACTGTTTGTGGAGCATCCAAGTGCCATGTCTACTATCAGGGCATTGAGGATTGCCTCTTTTGTCATGATATCTCTTGGACGGATGTTCTTTCTGTACATTTCCATAACCTGCATACCTGCATGTTTTGCAAGACGGATACGCTCGGAATATACAGCAGGGATGGTTCCGTTTCCTTTCAGACCCATACCAAGAACCTCTGTCAGACAGTTCATGGAGTTTGCTGTGTACATACCGGAACAGGATCCGCATGTAGGACATGTTTTCATTTCACATTCTGTCAGTCCGTCTTCATCAAGCTTGCCTGCTGCGTAAGCACCTACTGCCTCGAACATACTGGAAAGGCTTGTCTTGTGTCCGTTCAGATGTCCGGCAAGCATTGGGCCGCCGCTTACAAATACAGTAGGAACATTCAGTCTGGCTGCTGCCATCAGAAGTCCGGGTACGTTCTTGTCACAGTTTGGAATCATTACCAGTGCATCAAACTGATGTGCCATTGCCATAGCTTCTGTGGAATCTGCAATCAGGTCTCTGGTAACCAGAGAATATTTCATTCCAACGTGTCCCATTGCAATACCGTCGCAGACTGCGATTGCCGGGAACATAACAGGTGTACCCCCTGCCATTGCCACACCAAGCTTAACTGCCTGTGTGATCTTGTCAAGGTTCATATGACCCGGTACGATTTCATTGTAAGAACTTACGATACCTACCAGAGGTCTGTCCATTTCTTCTTTTGTCATTCCAAGAGCATTAAACAGGGAACGGTGAGGTGCCTGCTGTGTGCCTGTTTTTACTGCATCACTTCTCATTGTTTTATTTCCTCTTTTCTTACTGTTTTATTTATTTTTAATGATTCAACCGAAATTCCTGACTCCGTAATCTGCCTGCGCCGACTGAATCCTCTTAATATCAATTCTTACAGAGCTGCTGCGATCAGATCGCCCATTTCCTTTGTTCCTACAAGCTTGCATCCCTCTGACATGATATCACCTGTGCGGTATCCCTCTGTCAGGACTTTCTGTACTGCTGCTTCTACTGCATCTGCTTCTTTATCCATATCAAGGGAGAAGCGAAGCATCATTGCTGCGGAAAGAATGGTTGCAATAGGGTTTGCCTTATCCTGTCCTGCAATATCAGGTGCAGAACCATGGCTTGGCTCATAGAGACCGAATTTTGTCTCATTTAAGCTTGCAGATGAAAGCATTCCGATGGAGCCTGTTACCATACTTGCCTCGTCTGAAAGGATATCTCCGAACATATTCTCTGTCAGGATAACATCGAACTGTTTTGGATCACGTACAAGCTGCATTGCGCAGTTGTCAACCAGCATATGCTCTAAGGTAACATCCGGATAGTCTTTGGCAACTTCCTCTACCACTTTTCTCCAGAGTCTGGAAGAATCCAGAACATTTGCCTTATCTACGCTTGTTACTTTATTTCTTCTCTTACGTGCGATCTCAAATGCTTTGATGGCAATACGGCGGATTTCGTTTTCATTATAGGAAAGTGTATCAATTGCTTTCTTCACACCATTCTCTTCAATAGTCTGACGTTCTCCGAAGTACAGACCGCCTGTAAGCTCACGTACAATGATCATGTCAAATCCGTCTCCGATGATCTCATCGCGGAGAGGGCACGCTTTTCTCAGCTCATTGTAAAGGTAAGCCGGTCTTAAGTTTGCAAAAAGATTTAATGCCTTACGGATTGCAAGAAGTCCTGCTTCCGGGCGTTTGGACGGCTCAAGTTTATACCATGGAGAAGTTTTTGCATCTCCGCCAATAGAGCCCATCAGTACGGCGTCTGATGATTTGGCAGTGGCAATTGCCTCATCAGTAAGGGGTACGCCGTGTACATCGATGGATGCGCCGCCTAACAGAACTTCTGAATAGGAAAAGCTGTGTCCATATTTCTCGCATACCTTGTCCAGTACTTTCTTTGCTTCTCTTACGATTTCCGGTCCGATTCCGTCGCCGGGGATCAATGCAATCTTATAATCCATAATAATTTCCTCCAAAAATACTCTAATTGCGTAATTGTTATTATAATAACGCACTTTCCGACAGATTTCAACCTATTAAAGTAGAAAAATAACAAAAGTGCTGTTTCCGGAGATTTTACTAGTAAAAAATAAAAAAACAAGAACCACAGCCATCACTGACTATAGGTTCCGTCTTTTTTCATATCTCTTTCATTATTCGGCAGCGCTTCCGGCTTTCTCAACTTCAGCGATTGCCTGTTTTCTCATAGGAATACGGCAGTTTTTGTTATTACCGAATTCTACGATCACGTCTTCTTCTGTCATATCAATGACAACGCCATAAAAGCCGCCGGTAGTAACAATGCTGTCGCCAACCTCCATGTCATTTAACATTGCCTGAAGTCTCTTCTGCTCTTTTTTCTGAGGGCGAAGCATTAAGAAGTACATAATTCCGAACAGTACTACCATCCAGACAATAGCGCCAACCATACCCATTCCGCTTGATGCGTTCATTTTGATTCCTCCTGTAACTTTTCCTGTTATTCTGCATATTTGCAGTCCATCATGTATTCACAGACCGTCCTGACGGCTGCTCATACTGAAGAGCTGCTTTGCGATCCACTTATAATCTCCGTTACCTTCTGTATGAAATCTTGTTTTCATGCAGAACAATCTGATTAAAGCGTCACTACACATCATAACACAAAAACCGTCTTTACTTCAAGTAGTTTTTGGCATTATTTAATAATTATTTTATATACAGATTATCTTTTCGAGTTAATTTTTCCCTCTTCAAAGCCTTCCAGCCGCATTTTCTTATATTCTGCGAAGTTTCCTGCATCAAGAGCATCTCGGATCTCTTCCATCATATGATTATAGAAATACAGATTGTGAAGTACACAGAGACGCATTCCCAGCATTTCCTTCGCTTTCAGAAGATGACGGATATAGGCTCTGCTGTAATGCTGGCATGCAGGACACTGACAGCCTTCTTCGATAGGACGTGTGTCCAGTTCATATTTTGCATTGAACAGATTCATCTTTCCATGATTGGTATATACATGTCCATGGCGGCCGTTACGGCTTGGATATACGCAGTCAAAGAAATCAATTCCTCTCTCAACACCTTCCAGAATATTTGCCGGTGTTCCCACACCCATCAGGTAAGTAGGTTTATTCTGAGGAAGATAGGGGACTACCGCATCCAGGATCCTGTACATCTCTTCATGGGTTTCTCCAACTGCCAGACCGCCGACAGCATAGCCATCCAGATCCATTTCAGAGATCGCTTTGGCATGCTCAATGCGGATATCTTCATAAACAGCACCCTGGTTGATTCCAAACAGAAGCTGTTCTTTGTTAATGGTATCCGGCAGACTGTTCAGTCTCGCCATTTCCGCTTTACAGCGGGCAAGCCATCTTGTGGTCCTGTCTACAGATTTCTGCACATAATCCCTGTCAGCCACACTGCTGGGACATTCATCAAATGCCATGGCAATGGTGGAGGCAAGATTGGACTGGATCTGCATACTCTCTTCCGGTCCCATAAAGATCTTATGCCCGTCAATATGGGAATTAAAATAAACTCCCTCTTCTTTGATCTTTCTCAGCTTTGCAAGGGAAAACACCTGGAATCCGCCTGAGTCTGTAAGGATCGGTTTGTCCCATACCATAAATTTATGAAGACCACCTAACTGCTTTACTATTTTATCACCCGGACGCACATGAAGATGATAAGTATTTGATAATTCTACCTGTGTTCCGATCTGCTGTAAATCCATGGTGGATACAGCGCCTTTAATCGCACCGATCGTTCCCACATTCATAAAAACAGGAGTCTGGATCGTACCATGCACTGTATGAAATTCTGCACGCTTGGCACGGCCTTCTGTTTTAAGAAGTTTATATTCTGCCATTTTTTCTCTCCTCTTGATAAAAATCACTTTTTCTATTATATCCCGAAATAGCTGAATTTTCAACTGCAAATAAGGTAATCATTGGTAAAGTTTCATATTGTCTTTTCCAGACCGTTAGCGTATAATATTACGGAATATTCATATCTGGAAATAGATATTTTAATAGGAAAGAATTACTTCAATATTTTTTCTTTTATACAGAAAGAGGAGGCTTGAATTTACTTTATGAATTACAAAACACTTGGAATTGACATTGGTTCCACTACTGTAAAAATCGCGATTCTGGACGAGAATGAAAATCTTATTTTCGCAGATTACAAGCGCCATTTCGCCAACATTCAGGAAACCCTTGCAGACCTTCTTCAGGAGGCCTTTGACCAGTATGGCGAGATGACTCTCCATCCTGTGATCACAGGTTCCGGCGGTCTGACCCTTGCCAACCATCTGGGCGTTCCTTTTACCCAGGAGGTTATTGCAGTTTCTACTTCTCTGCAGAAGCTGGCACCAAAGACAGATGTTGCCATCGAGCTTGGCGGTGAGGATGCCAAGATCATTTATTTCGAAAACGGAAACGTAGAACAGCGTATGAACGGTATCTGTGCAGGCGGTACCGGTTCTTTCATCGACCAGATGGCTTCTCTTCTCCAGACAGATGCCACAGGTCTGAATGAATATGCCAAAGATTACAAAGCGCTCTACCCGATTGCTGCACGCTGCGGTGTTTTCGCCAAAACGGATATCCAGCCGCTGATCAATGACGGTGCAACCAAACCGGATCTGTCAGCTTCTATTTTCCAGGCAGTTGTAAACCAGACCATCTCCGGTCTTGCCTGTGGAAAACCCATCCGTGGACATGTTGCATTCCTGGGTGGTCCGCTTCACTTCCTGTCCGAACTGAGAGAATCCTTTATCCGTACTTTGAAGCTGGATGAGGAACACACCATCATTCCGGAGAACTCCCATCTTTTTGCAGCCATCGGTTCTGCATTAAATGCAAAAGAAGACAACTCCATTTCCCTGACAGAAATGAAAGACAGACTCCGCAATTCCATTAAGCTGGATTTCGAAGTAGAACGTATGGAACCACTTTTCGCGTCCCAGAAAGAATACGATGCATTTGCAAAACGTCAGAGTTCCTACAAAGTAAAAACAGGAGATCTGGCTACATATAAAGGAAACTGCTATCTGGGTATTGATGCAGGTTCCACCACAACCAAAACTGCACTGGTAGGCGAAGATGGAACACTTCTCTATTCCTTTTACAGCAGTAACAACGGAAACCCGTTAAAAACTACCATCCGTTCTATTAAAGAAATCTATAAACTGCTTCCCAAAGACGCAAAGATCGCTTATTCCTGTTCTACAGGTTACGGCGAGGCTCTGATCAAAGCGGCCCTGCTCCTGGATGAGGGCGAGGTTGAGACCGTATCCCATTACTACGCAGCTGCATTCTTTGACCCAGAGGTAGACTGTATCCTGGATATCGGCGGACAGGATATGAAATGTATCAAGATCCGCAACAAGACTGTTGACAGCGTACAGTTAAATGAAGCATGCTCCTCCGGATGCGGTTCCTTTATTGAAACCTTTGCCAAATCCCTGAATTATACAGTACAGGATTTCGCAAAAGCTGCTGTTTTTGCACAGCATCCTATAGATCTTGGTACCAGATGTACTGTTTTCATGAATTCCAAGGTAAAGCAGGCGCAGAAAGAGGGAGCTGAGGTTTCCGATATTTCCGCAGGTCTTGCTTACTCTGTTATCAAAAATGCTCTGTATAAGGTTATCAAGGTTTCTGACGCTTCCGAACTTGGCAAGCACATCGTTGTACAGGGTGGTACCTTCTACAATGATGCAGTTCTTCGAAGCTTCGAAAAGATTGCAGGCTGCGAAGCCATCCGTCCGGATATTGCCGGAATCATGGGTGCTTTCGGTGCCGCACTGATTGCCCGCGAACGCCATCAGGAAGGTGCAGAAACGACTATGCTCTCCATTGATAAGATCAACGAGCTGAAATATACAACTTCTATGGCAAACTGTCGTGGATGTACCAATAACTGCCGTCTGACTATCAACAAATTCTCCGGAGGCCGCCAGTATGTAAGCGGTAACCGCTGTGAACGCGGTATTGGCAAGGAAAAGAACAAAGATCATATTCCGAATCTTTATGAATATAAATATAAGCGTATTTTCTCCTACACACCGCTTACTGCTGATAAGGCAACGCGAGGCAAAGTAGGTATCCCCCGTGTTCTGAATATGTTTGAGAATTATCCTTTCTGGTATACTTTCTTTACAGAACTAAAGTATGAGGTTGTACTCTCCCCTACTTCCACCAGAAAGATTTATGAGTTAGGTATTGAGTCCATCCCAAGTGAGTCCGAATGCTACCCTGCCAAGCTCGCACATGGCCATGTAACCTGGCTGATCCGCAATGGTGTGAAATTTATTTTCTACCCTTGTATTCCATATGAACGTAACGAGTTCCCGGATGCAGTCAATCACTATAACTGCCCGATCGTTACCTCTTATGCCGAAAATATCAAAAATAACGTAGACGAATTAAATGATCCGTCCATTACCTTCCGCAATCCCTTCCTTGCATTTACTTCTGAGGAAATTCTGGCAAATCGTCTGGTAGAGGAATTTAAGGATATCCCGGCAGAAGAAGTCAAAGCTGCTGTGCATAAGGGCTGGGAAGAAATGGCTGCTGCACGCCGCGATGTACAGAAAAAAGGGGAAGAAACCCTGAAATATCTGGAAGATACAGGACGCCATGGTATTGTCCTTGCAGGACGCCCATACCATATTGACCCGGAAATCCATCATGGTATCCCGGATCTGATCAACAGCTATGGTATTGCCGTACTTACTGAGGATTCCATCTCTCATCTGGCACCTGTGGAACGCCCGATCCGCGTCAATGACCAGTGGATGTACCACTCCAGACTGTATGCTGCTGCAAACTATGTAAAGACACGCGATGACCTGGATCTGATCCAGCTCAACTCTTTTGGATGTGGTCTGGATGCAGTTACTACTGACGAGGTTTATGAAATCCTTGACGGAAGTGACAAAATCTATACCTGCTTAAAGATTGACGAGGTAAATAACCTTGGTGCTGCAAGAATCCGTATCCGTTCCCTGATCGCAGCAATCCGTGCGAAGAAAGCACAGGGACAGAAACGTACTGTCAAACCTGCTTCTATTGATAAAGTATCCTTTACAAAGGAAATGAGAAAGGACTATACCATCCTCTGCCCGCAGATGTCACCGTTCCATTTCAGCCTCCTCCAGGCAGCATTCAATTCCTGCGGATACAACCTGGAGGTGCTTCCGAATGACAATAAGCATGCAGTGGATGTTGGTCTGAAGTATGTAAACAATGACGCCTGCTATCCGTCTCTGATCGTTGTGGGACAGATCATGGATGCTCTGCTTTCCGGTAAATATGACCTGAACAAAACGGCCGTTGTCATGTCACAGACAGGTGGCGGATGTCGTGCTTCCAACTATATCGCATTTATACGACGCGCATTAAAGAAAGCCGGTATGGAACAGATTCCGGTTATCTCTGTTAACTTAAGCGGTCTGGAAAGCAATCCCGGATTCAAACTTACGCTTCCATTAGTGAAGAAAGTTGCTTACGGTGCCGTATTCGGAGATATCCTGATGAAATGCGTATATCGTATGCGTCCTTATGAACTGGAAGAGGGAATCGTAAACAGAAAACATAAAATCTGGGAACAGCGTGTAATCTCTTTCTTAAGCGGAAGCAGTGTCAGCCACAGCCAGTTTAAGAAAATGTGCCGCGAAATGGTTCACGAATTTGATACCATTCCGATCAGTGATGTGAAGAAGCCGCGTGTCGGCATCGTAGGTGAGATCCTTGTCAAGTTCCTGCCTGCTGCAAATAATCATCTGGCAGATCTTCTGGAATCTGAAGGCGCTGAGGCAGTTGTACCGGATCTGATCGATTTCATGTGCTACTGCTTCTATAATCAGAACTTTAAGGTAGAAAATCTTGGATTCAAGAAGTCCAAGGCAACCATGGCAAACTGGGGAATCAAAGCAATCGAATGGGTGAGAAAGCCTGCAAGCGAAGCTCTTGCACAGAGCCGCCATTTTGCACCGCCTGCTGATATCAGAGATCTGGCAAAAATGGCATCTCCGATCGTTTCCACCGGAAACCAGACAGGTGAGGGATGGTTCCTGACAGGTGAGATGATGGAACTGATCCATGGAGATGTTCCGAATATTGTTTGTATCCAGCCTTTCGGATGTCTGCCGAACCACATTGTAGGTAAGGGTGTTATCAAAGAGATCCGCAGAGAATATCCGACAGCCAATATTGTAGCCATCGACTATGATCCGGGTGCAAGTGAAGTCAATCAGCTCAACCGAATCAAACTGATGCTCTCCACAGCTCAGAAGAATCTAGAAAAAAAGTAGAAAGAAAAAATGCATAAATAATACCGTAATGGATATATTGCAATGTATTTTACCTTGCAATATATCCGCCTTAGAGCGTGTCTGAAAAAGGCTTTCTGCAAGATGTGCGTCACAATTTGTGGAATATTTTGCCCGGATGAGGGCGCCGTAGCGGGCTACGGCAACTGAATTCGGGTGAAATATCCCGCAATCTACATATCCTGCTTTGCGAAAAGCATTTTTCAAACGCGCTCAAAAAAAGAGTTATATTTCAGAAATTTTAAATGTGTTTCTATTTCAGAAATACATTTAAACCATGAAATATAACTCTTTTATTTTTATAACTTCTGTTTTTAATTATTCTGCCAGAACGGAAGTTTCTCTGCAATCCTTATCAGATAGCTTCCACCCGGAATTCTTCTAAGCTGTGATTCTGACGGCTTGCTGATGATCAGGTAAGCAAACAGATAAACAACCGCAGCAACAGGAATGGAAACGATCAGACAAATGAAATTGGATTTTACAAAAATGTTCAGTCCATAGCAGATACAGCCTGCAACAATTCCCATGGGAACAGATGCAAGAATAGGATACAGATATCCTTCTTTCCATGGATTCTTATACTGCAGATATTTCTTCATGGCTCTGTCATTTAACACACATACAACCACAGAATAGATCACCATTGCGATCAGCAGTGCATAAACTCCAAGGTTTGTAGTAAACAGCAGCACTACCACTACCACAATGTCCACAACCAGTGCGATTGCAGCCGTAATCACCGGAATCCTCTGCTGTCCGATTGCCTGCAGAACTCCATTGGAAATATTTGACATTCCATTGAGCAGGATCGAAAAAGAACCAAGGATCAGCAGGTTGGCTGCCAGTCCTGTGGAATTTCCGTAAAGCAAAAATACAATCGGCTGTGCAAGCACTGCCAGTCCCATTGCACATGGGGCGGAAACTACCATAGAAAGCTGTACGGTCTGGTCAATGCACTCTCTGGTCGCTTCAATGTCTCCGGTGGCATACAGGGCGGAAACCTCCGGAATCATGGAAGTAGGTGCCGTACTGGACAGCGTCAGAGGAATATTAATAATTGTCATAAAGTAAGTAGCATACTCTGCATATAAAATACCAATCTGTGCCGCATCTCCACCTCTTCTTCCCAGAATATCCGAGAAAAGATACCCATTGATATAAGCATTTACATTATAAACAAAGGCGCTGAGAATGATCGGCGAAACAACCAGGATAATCACACGAAAAATCTCTTTGTAGGACTCTTCCTGATGTCTGTGGTCCTTCTCTACCCGGTGCAGGATTTTTCTGCGGTTCACACCATATACCAGAAGCATGAATGCCAATGCAGTCACCACTCCGGCTCCGGTTCCTACTGTGGAACCTGCTGCCCCCCATTTTGCAATGCTGTTCTCTGTTCCATCTGAGAATGCATTGATGAATCCCCAGGCTGCCAGAAGACTGACTGCCGCATTAAATACCTGCTCAATGATCTGGGAGATAGATGTTGGCATCATATTTCTGTATGCCTGAAAATATCCTCTGAATACCCCAAGAATACCGGCAAAAAAATCGTCGGAGCCAGGATCTGAAGTGCCGGAATTGCATCCTTCTGATTCTGAGGGATGATCAGCCCTGCTCCAAAGAGACAGAACAAACCGACCACTCCGCCAATCACCATGGCATAGATCATGGCACCCTTAAAGAACTTATGTGCATTTCTGTAATCCTTCAGAGCAATACGCTCGGAGATCAGCTTGGATACCGCCTGTGGAATACTAAAGGATGCGATCATCAGAAGGATCATATAGGCATTCTGCGCAAGGCTTGTATAGCCCATTCCAAGGCTTCCTATAATATTGGAAAGGGGACTCTTGTACAGAAGACCGATCACCTTGGAGATCATAGCTGCAATCATCAGAAAGGATGCATTTTTTACTAAATTGTTTTTCTGATTCATGTTATCACTGTGTGTCTTTTACCTGACTACACATTACCTCTTTTCTTATATATTTTCTATCTGCCAGTCGATTGGTTCCAGACCATTGGCAACAAGAAATTCGTTTGTTTTACTGAAATGTTTACATCCGAAAAATCCCCTGTAAGCAGACAGAGGACTTGGATGAGGTGCCTCCAGAATCAGATGCTTCGGATTATTCAGCATGGATTTTTTCATCTGCGCCGGACGTCCCCAGAGCAGAAATACAATAGGACGGTCCTGCTCATTCAGAACCTGGATCGCAGCATCCGTAAACTGCTCCCAGCCGATCCCCCTGTGTGAATTTGCCTGATGGGCGCGTACAGTCAGAACTGTGTTCAGAAGAAGCACCCCCTGCTTCGCCCACTTCTCTAGATAGCCGTTATTGGGGATATAGCATCCACAGTCATCATGAAGCTCCTGATAAATATTCACCAGGGACGGCGGCGTCTCCACTCCTCTCTTTACGGAAAAACAAAGCCCATGAGCCTGCCCGTCATTATGATAGGGATCCTGACCCAGAATCACTACCTTCACTTCGTTTAACGGTGTAAAATGAAATGCATTAAACAGATCATCCGCAGGAGGAAAAATCTTCCTGGTCTGATATTCTGTCATCACCGTTTTATATAATTTTGCATAATACGGCTGGTGAAACTCTCCCTTCAGGGCTTCCAGCCAGTCACCTGAAATTGCTGACATACCTTATCCTTCACCTCTTATATTTTTCGTGGTCATCGTCTGACAGAAATTCCCCTGTCAGACAGATAATCCTTCACCTGAGAAATCTCCAGTTCTTTATAATGGAACAAAGACGCAGCCAGTGCAGCATCTGCTCCCCCTTCGGTCAGTGCATCATAAAAATGCTCCAGTGTACCTGCACCGCCTGATGCGATCACAGGAATGGAGACAGCATCAGCAATTGCTCTGGTAAGAGCCAGATCATATCCTGCTTTTGTACCGTCACAGTCCATACTTGTGAGAAGGATTTCCCCTGCACCCAGAGCTTCCACTTTCTTTGCCCACTCTATGGCATCAATCCCTGTATCCAGTCTTCCGCCATGTTTGTAAATATTCCATCCGCCGTCTTCTCTGCGCTTGGCATCAATAGCCACAACTACGCACTGGCTTCCAAACTTGTCAGCCGCCTCACTGATCAGTTCCGGTCTGTCAATTGCTGCAGAATTTACGGAAATCTTATCTGCTCCTTCTCTCAGCAGTTTCTTAAAATCATCTACAGTACGGATACCGCCGCCTACTGTAAACGGGATAAATACATTGGCAGCAACCCGTCTTACCATGTCAACTACCGTATCTCTCTGTTCGCAGGATGCTGTAATATCGAGAAACACCAGTTCATCTGCTCCTGCTGCATCATAGGCTTTGGCAATCTCCACCGGATCACCCGCATCGCGAAGCTGCACAAAATTTACGCCCTTTACCACACGTCCGTTATTTACATCCAGGCAGGGAATAATTCTCTTTGTAAACATTTTATTTTCCCTCCTTCTCAGTATTGCCGTCTTTTCCCACAGCAGCAAAATTTTCAAGTATCTTCAGTCCCCATTTGCTGCTCTTTTCCGGATGGAACTGGCAGGCAAATACATTGTCCTTTTCTACGGAAGCATGAATACAGGTGCTGTATTCTGTAGTAGCCTTTACAATCTCAGGCTCCTCTGCCTGCAGATAATAAGAATGCACAAAATATACATAGGTCTGTTCCGGGATTCCCTGAAACAGTCTGCCATTATTCTGAAAATGCAGGGAATTCCATCCCATATGTGGAATCTTAAGCCCGGGCGCAGGCGGAATCTTAACAATTTTCCCTTTCAGGATTCCAAGGCCTTCCACCCCCGGTGTCTCCTCGCTGCTTTCAAAAAGGAGCTGAAGTCCCAGGCAGATTCCAAGAAATGGCGTCTTCTTCTCTACAATCTCATGGATCACAGGTACAAGTCCGTATGTATGAAGATTCTCCATCGCCTGTCCAAAGCTTCCCACGCCCGGCAGGATTACTTTATCCGCATTTAACAAAGTCTGCGGATCGCGGGTTACTGTTGTTTCTTCCCCAAGATAATGAAGTGCTTTTTCTACACTTTTAATATTTCCGGCATCATAATCAATTATTGCAATCATGTTATCCTCCTGATGTCATTATCTGTTTTCCTCATTATGGTAATCCAAAGGTTTTCCGGATCACATGTCAGACCGGAATAAAATATCCGATCAAAACGCTCCAATACAGTATAACCCAAAAACAGACAGTTGCAAAGTGCTTTCTTTGCTTCTGTCTGTTTTTATTCCGGTCATACTACCGGTTACTGTTCACTCCGTTCACAATACCCGGATATCTTATCACTGCCTGCAATCCAGAGTGAACCAGAACTCCACGCCATTATCATAATTGCATACCCCATATTTCTGGTTCATACTCTCAATGATTGCCTTAACAATTGAAAGTCCGATACCACTTCCGCCATATTCTCTTGTCCGTGCCTTATCTACTTTGTAGAATTTATTCCAGAGATTTGGGATATCCTCTTCTGGAATCGGAGTACCTGTATTAAATACGGTTACTTTCACACAGTCCTCTTCCTGAAGAACCTTAATTTCTACTTTTCGTTCTCCGTCCAGATGGTTCAGTGCATTGCTTGTATAATTGGTCACAACCTCTTCAATCTTAAACTCATCCGCCCATACATATACAGGTTCTGTTTCTTCAAAAATCACAGTTGCTTCTTTCTGTTCGATCATAATATGCATAGAACCAAGTACACCCCTGATCAGAGATACAATGTCAAATCTTTCCATCACCGGGGCATCTTTACCGGACTCCAGCTGATTCAGCGTCAGCAGGTTTTTGACCAGCTTGTTCATCTTTGAAGCCTCATCCATAATAACTTCACAGTAAAATTCCCTGCTTTCCGGATCATCGGAAATATTTTCATTCAGCCCCTCCGCATATCCCTGGATCAATGCAATAGGAGTTTTCAGCTCATGAGAAACATTATCAAGAAATTCCTTACGCATCTCATCAATTTTAATCTTATCTTCTATGTCTTTCTGAAGCTTGTTATTAGCCGATTTCAACTCTGAGATCGTGCTCTCAAGTTTTCTGGACATTTTGTTAAAGTTATCGCCAAGTACATCAATCTCATTACCTGCCCTGCTTTGATATCTGGCATCAAAATCCAGATCAGACATCTTCTCTGATAATTTGGTCAGTTCACTGATCGGGCGGGTAATACGATTTGTCATCACAAGAATCACAATACCGCTGACCACAATTATGATTATTCCTACAATGAAGTAAAAACTGTTGGAAATAGATGCACTTTCCTTAATACTTTCCAGAGGAGAACGGATCAGGAAATAGTAACCATTATCAAACTGTCCCCAGCATTCCACATATTCCATGCCTGCAAAGCGATCATGCACCTGCCACATGGTACAGGTATCTGTCTTTTTGAGCACACGACTGTGCTGCATATCCTGATCCAGATTATTAATATACCCAAACAGCTTACTGCGGAGCATTTTTGCCATATTATTCTCTCCCCAGTAATAATAACCGCTGTTTTCCTCATTTACTATGATCCAGGTAAGGTTATTTCTGGAACTGCTCCTCTCAATCTCATCCGAAATCTCATCTGTTGCCCCTTTTTTGTCCTCTTCTATATCTGTATCATACTGCAGGATGTCATCCAGATTCATCTGAGACAACACTTCTTTTGCCTCCTCCAGCACTTCTACTTTTTTGGATACATAATATTTTTCAAGAAAAAGACCATTGATCAGAGTAATGGTAAAGATCGAAAGCAGTAACAGACATATAAACACTACTGAAATCTGATGTTGCAGAGTATGAAATTTTTTATCTGTTTTTCCGTTTCCTGTCATTCGTCTACCTCAAACTTGTATCCCATACCCCATACAGTCTTTATATATTCACCTTTATCTCCCATTTTACTTCTGAGCTTCTTAACATGGGTATCAATCGTACGGGCATCTCCAAAGTAGTCATAATTCCATACAGAATTCAGGATCTTTTCTCTGGAAAGTGCGATTCCCTGATTCTCCAGAAAATATGTCAGAAGTTCAAATTCCTTAAAGCTCAGTTCCATAGGCTTACCATCCACAGTAGCCAGATGTGCTGCTTTATCTATAACAATGCCGCCTGCTGAAATCACATCTTCAGGATTATTCTGACCTGTACGTCTCAGAATTGCCTCCACTCTTGCAACAAGGATTTTCGGACTGAATGGTTTGGAGATGTATTCATCTACCCCCAGATCAAATCCAAGAAGCTCATCTCTCTCATCACTTCTTGCAGTCAGCATAATGATCGGAACTTTTGAGTTCTTGCGAATCTCACGGCAAACTTCCCATCCATCCATCTTCGGCATCATGACATCCAGAATGATCAGTGCGATGTCCTTCTCCTCATAAAAGATATCCATAGCTTCTTCACCATTACCGGCTTCCAGTACCTGGAAATTCTTCTTTGTCAGGAAATCCTTTACCAGCTTTCTCATGCGGCTCTCATCGTCCACCACCAGGATTTTTAATGTATCCATTTGATCCCCTCCGTTTTTCTTCATTATTTTCCGAAACAGTTTTTACTTTTTATTTATACTGTTTTCCGAGTATTGTTAAAATCCACGACTGTTCAGCGCCTTTACAGCCACAGCGCAAAATCCGGGAAAATCGCCCTCAGCAACAGATTTTATCTTTCATATGGTTACTATAGCAGAGATTTATGTAAGATTTGTGAACATATGACAGAAAAATTATAAGTATTGCTGTTCACAACACCAAATAGCCTCAAATATAAAAATCTTCTTGACAAATTCTGTTTTTATTTCTATACTGTTAATCAGTCGATATATCTTATATAATGAATGATATATCAATATTAAAAAGTGCTTTCGTCTCATCACCAGTGCTGTTTTATGAAAAAACAGCGTTGCAGACTCATTTTCAGGGCTTGTACTGGTTTCGACGGGGGCTTTGAAGTTGGGGAAGCCATCCGCAGACTCCCAGACTGCGTACCAACCGGGAAACTAAATATAAACGCAGACGAACAGTACGCGTTAGCAGCCTAATTGCTGCTCGTCAGCCCTGATGCACTCACACTTCAGGAATCTGACGTCGACCATGTGAGAAACCTTGCCGGGTAAGCTTTGCCCCGGTAGATGTATCATGAAGCTACTAAGGTTGTAAGCCTGTCGGTGGGCGTACATCCAAGGGAATGTTAAAACAGCGACTGTGATGGGAGATGCCTCAATGAATAGGCTTTCGGACGCGGGTTCAATTCCCGCCAGGTCCATAAAAATTCCTTGATTTTATAAGGGTTTTATCTCTTGGTTTTTTTAAGTAAGCAAGTGTAATCAAGGCATGATAAAGAGTTTATCCACAAAGTGATACTTTACGGATAAGCTCTTTTTTATAGTCTGATTCGCTTACATCATATGTGTAGAAATTTTCATTTACTTCTGGTGTGTTTCCAATCAGGACAGCAGTTGTCACTGAATCTGCACCATTTACACGCATACGTGAATTTAAAGTCCTGCGAATAGCATGTATACTTTTAACCGGAATTTTTGCCTGTTCATATTTATAACGAGCACATTCAGAAATAGATTCTGGTGTACAATGACCTGTGACAGTAGCAAATTACAAATATAAAAAAGAGCTGCTGCCAGATGGTCAGTGTTGAATATTTTATGTAAATCCACTATAATATAATCAAAAAGGAGCGTGATCGTATGGCTTTACTCAAAGAAGAATCTTATACCATTGAAGATATTTATGCTCTGCCAGATGGCGAAAGAGCCGAACTGATTGACGGACACATCTATTATATGGCACCACCATCGTACAAACATCAGAAACTCGTCATGGAGCTTTCCGCTATCATCCGTAATTATATAAAACAGCACAAAGGAACTTGCGAAGTGCTTCCTGCACCATTCGCCGTATATCTTGATGAAATAAATAATACTTATGTCGAACCAGATATATCTGTGATTTGTGATCCAAACAAACTTGATGATAAAGGATGTAAAGGCGCACCAGACTGGATTATTGAAATTGTATCGCCTGCAAGCAGAAAAATGGATTATCTCCTGAAACTTTTTCAAATATCGTTCCGCAGGTGTCCGGGAATACTGGATCGTAGATATCGCAAAAAACAGAATTACAGTATACAACTTTAATCATGATTATTCCATTGAAGAATATTCGTTCACTGATACTGTAAAAGCTGGAATTTACGAAGATTTATCTATTGATTTCTCAGAAATAAATATCCTGTAAAATCTGAAAAAGTTGGTAATACATCCCTTACTATATGGGATTTTTACCAACTTTTTATTGTGCTTGTTCCATGGCATATCCGATAGTTTGATTACCAAAACACATCTGGTATTCTTTATGGCGCCAAAGGATTTTAATGATGATATCCTCATCTGCTACCAATCGTCCCACTTTCTTTTGAGACAAAAAAAGACACACCATCTCCATAAAAAATATCCACAGGATAATTCCCTGTGGATGTTTTTTATTCACCAAACTGTTGTGCACATTCTTTCAGCATTTCGCGGATTGGCAGATGGTACGGACATCTGGTTTCACATTTGCCGCATTCTATACAGGCGGAAGCCTTCACCGCAAGAGAACTGTAACGGTTTCTTGCCCAGTCTCCCAGCCTGTAACGGTTAAGATAGCCTGCGAACAGGAACACACCCGAAATATCGATTCCCACACTGCATGGAGCACAGTAATTACATCTGCGGCAGAAATTTGTGCCAAGCTGATTCCGTACTTCCTGAACTTCCTCCAGTTCTTTCTCGCTTAACGGGGAATCATCAAGACAGGCCTTTATATTCTCCTCGATTTCCTTCTCTTCCGCCATTCCCGGGATCACAATAGTAACGTTCTTATTCGAACAGACATAACGCAATGCCAGCGTTCCATTTTCAATTGCACCACCGGCCAGAGGTTTCATATCAATAAAGCCGATGTTTTTCTCCTCACATTTTGAGATCAGCTCTTCCCCCTGACTCTCTACAATATTATATGGAAACATAATAGTTTCCACCCAGTCAAGCTCCAGAGCCCGGGCAAAAACCTCCACAGAATGAGCGGTCAGACCAATATGTCCGATTTTTCCTGCTGCTCTTGCCTCCTGCAGTGCTTCAAGGGCACCACCGGCCGCCTGCACCTGATCAAGCTGTTCCATACTCGGATTATGCACCTGGTATAATTCAATATGATCTGTACGAAGATTATGAAGACTCTTCTCAATATCTTCAGCCATGGCTTCCTTTGTACGTGCCATGGACTTTGTGGCAATTATAAATCTGTCCCTGATACCTTCCAGTGCATATCCCAGATATTCTTCACTGACCGTATATCCTCTGGCTGTATCAATATAATTTACTCCCCGGTCTGCCAGCTTATGCAGCAGTGTCTTTGTTCCTTCCGCATCAATTTTCTGGATCGGTATCCCGCCAAGGCCCATTCTGGAAACCCTGAGACCGGTTTTTCCAAGTGTTACATATTCCATATTTTTTTCTCCTATTTTCAATCAGAGATAAAAAACTGCCACCGGATCTTACCGATGGCAGTTTTTATCTCTTTACATCTGTCGATCAGACAAAACAAACAACTGGTTTCATCCTGATTATACTCGAGAAAGATATTCTCCTGTTCTTGTATCGATTTTCAGTTTGTCGCCCTGGTTAACAAACAGCGGAACCTGAACCTGTGCACCTGTTTCTACAGTAGCCGGTTTTGTAGCACCCTGTGCTGTATTTCCGGCAAATCCTGGCTCTGTCTCAGTAACTTCAAGTTCTACGAACAGAGGAGGCTCAATAGCAAATACATTTCCGTTGTGGGAACAGATCTTAACCATCTCGTTCTCTTTAACGAATTTAAGAGAATCTCCAACCTGATCTTTTGTAAGACCAACCTGATCGTATGTCTCTACGTTCATAAAGTAGTACAGATCACCATCATCATACAGATACTGCATATCTACACGCTCAATACGTGCAGCCGGGAATTTCTCTGTTGGACGGAAAGATTTCTCAAGAACTGCTCCTGTAATAATGTTTTTGTATTTTGTTCTTACGAAAGCAGCACCCTTTCCTGGTTTTACGTGCTGGAATTCAACGATCTGACATACGTTTCCGTCAATTTCAAGTGTGATACCGTTTTTGAAATCACCTGCTGAAATCATAGTTATATTTCCTCCTTAATAGTACAGTTCAGCAATGCTGTGTCTTTTGACAACAACAGCCGTTCAAAGTGTGTGTCCCTCTCATGCTTTTCTCAGTTTTGTGACACACTCTTATTTAATTTTATAATATTCTGCTGTTTTTTTCAACTATTTTTTACACATGTTTTTAATTTTTCTTCAAGCTGACCAATCAGATCCTCAAATGGCTTGTCTCCTGTGATCATCTCAACATCTGCAAACTTTGTATAAACCGGATCGCGCTGTTTAAGAAGTTTTCTGATCTTATCTTCTTTGTCTTCTCCCTCGATCAGAGGATTGCTGCTGGAATTTTCCAGTCTCTTCTTCAACGTTGCATAAGATCCCTTCAAATATACTACAGTTCCCAGTTTTTTAATATATTTTGCATTCTGTTCCTGCATCGGAAGACCGGATCCCAGAGAAATGATCTTCTGTTCCGGATCATCGATCAGTGCCTTGATCACAGTTGTCTCAAGAGCTCTGTAAAATGGTTCTCCGAATCTGTCAAAGATTTCTTTCATTGTAAGGTTCATCTTCTTTGATACTACGCGGTCAACGTCTACAAAAGGAAGATTGAAATCTTTTGCCAGCCGTTTTCCTACTCTTGTCTTACCTGAACCCATAAATCCTATGATAACAATATGGTTCATGAATTCCCCTCCTCTTTGCGGTAAAAATATAGTACAATTCTTTCAAGATATCGTTTCAATACGATCTGAATCTCTTCTTTCGGATTAAGTGGTTTCACCAGAATATTCCGGATTCCTGTGCGTTTCGCACCATATATATCAGTAAAGAGCTGATCTCCTATAAAAACTGTATTACTTCTGTCTGTCCCAAGAAGTTCCATTGCCCTGATATAATTTTTTGTTGAAGGCTTGTGTGCATTCTCGATAAACTGCGCTCCTATCGCATCATTAAAAGAAGAAACTCTCTCGTACTGGTTGTTTGACAGAAAACAGCATTTAAATCCAAGTTCCTTCAGATGTGCAAACAACGCACATGCTCTCTCATCTGCCGGTGCACCATGAGGTACCAGAGTATTATCTATATCAAACAGAAGTCCTCTGTATCCCTGCGCATACAGATCATCGAAGTTTATCACATAGGTAGAATCCAGATATTCATCCGGAAAAAAGCAATTAAACATCCATAGTCATTTCCTTTATTTATATTTTTCTGAAAACAAGATCAGCGATAAGTGTCTGACAGTACGCTGTCCCCGAAATACTGAATCATTATGATCAGCGTTCATTAAGAGGAACATATACTGCCGGTTCCAGAACATTCTTATATGCCGGACGGATGATCTTATCTGCATTAATGAGCTCTTCCATACGGTGTGCACTCCATCCTACGATACGTGCAACTGCAAACATCGGTGTATATAATTCCAGTGGCAGATCCAGCATACTGTACACAAAACCGCTGTAAAAGTCTACATTGGCGCTTACACCTTTATAAATACGACGCTCTTCTGCAATTACTTCAGGTGCCAGACGTTCCACCATAGAATACAGGGCATAATCTTTCATTCTGCCTTTTTCCCTTGCCAGAGTTTCCACATATGCCTTGAAAACTTCAGCTCGCGGATCAGACACTGAATAAATCGCATGTCCCATTCCATAGATCAGTCCCTTCCGGTCAAATGCCTCTTTATGAAGAAGTCTCTTCAGATATGTCCGGACCTCGTCTTCATCCTTCCAGTCCTTAACTTCCTTCTTCATATCATCAAACATCCTGACAACTTTAATGTTGGCACCGCCATGCTTTGGTCCCTTTAATGAGCCAAGTGCTGCGGCAATCGCAGAATATGTATCAGTTCCTGATGAGGAAACCACATGAGTTGTGAATGTAGAGTTATTACCTCCGCCATGTTCCATATGAAGGATAAGCGCAATATCCAGGATCTTTGCCTCCAGATGTGAATACTTCTTATCCGGGCGAAGCATTCTCAGAATGTTCTCTGCTGTGGTAAGTTCTTTCTTCGGATTATGGATATAGAGACTCTTATCTTTAATATAATGGTTATAAGCCTGATATCCATAAACAGATAAAAGCGGAAATACACTGATCAGATTCAGACACTGTCTGAGCACATTCGGCAATGATGTATCGTCAGGATTGGTATCATAAGAATATAAAGTAAGCACACTTCTGGAAAGCCCGTTCATGATATCCTTGCTCGGAGCCTTCATTATAACATCACGCACAAAATTTGTAGGAAGTGACCGCTGATTTGCCAGAAGCTGTGTAAAATCTGCAAGCTGTTTCTTATCCGGAAGACTGCCAAATAATAAAAGATAGGTAACTTCTTCAAATCCATATCTGTCATCTTCGATAAATCCTCTGGTAAGATCTTTGATATCATATCCTCTGTAGGAAAGACTTCCAGCACATGGAACTTCTTTGCCATCAACGATCTTTGTGGCTTTCACATTAGAAACCTGAGTCAGGCCTGCAAGAACCCCTTTTCCATTAATATCACGAAGACCTCTCTTCACATCATATTTTGCATACAGAGAAAGATCCAGACTTGTATGTTCCTTGCAAACCTCCGTCAAATTTTCAATTTCAGGTGTTACTTTGGTTTTAAATCCCGCCATGTAATAAATCTCCTTTCTTCACAATTCTCTCGATAATGATTCCCTCCTCGTTTCTGTCATCGCAACAATTTGCAGATGCACATCTCTGTAAATATTATAGCATTTTTTTCTCTTTCGGTCTACATCTTATATATTCTGTTTCTGAACATAAAAAACCAGATTACCGCTTACTGTTCACGCACTACTGTCCTGCGAAGCAGTTATTCGGTTATGAGCAAGTAGCGAAGCGGATTGCGAATATCCGCTTGACTTTCCATTTGCAGTTTCTTACGGATACATGTCAATATAAGAACCGAAACGTACAGTGCGAATTTACGCAGTTTTTATAAATATACTGTATTTTTTAGAAATTGCTATAAATTGTATGGATGATTTTTAACATTTTCTCATACTTGGTGCCATTTCGCAAGTACAAATTTTGTTCAAAAAATTTTCATAAAAAAATTTTCATTTGGCTCTTTCCATTTGTAACACTTTAGTGTATAATAACGTCGATTTAAAAAATAATTATACGATGGACGAGGAGGAAATCATAATGTCTTATACTGAAGAAGTATACGAAAGAGTCGTAGCACAGAATCCAAATGAGCCTGAATTCCATCAGGCAGTAAAGGAAGTTTTAGACTCCCTTAAAGTCGTAATCGACAAAAATGAAGAGAAATACCGCAAGCTTTCCATTCTGGAACGTCTTGTTGAGCCTGAAAGAATCATCTCTTTCCGAGTTCCGTGGGTAGACGATAAAGGTGTTGTACAGGTAAACAAAGGTTATCGTGTACAGTTCAACAGTGCGATCGGACCATACAAAGGTGGTTTAAGATTCCATCCGTCAGTAAACCAGGGAATCCTTAAATTTTTAGGTTTCGAACAGATTTTCAAGAACTCCCTTACAGGTCTTCCGATCGGTGGCGGTAAAGGTGGTTCAAACTTTGATCCTAAAGGAAAATCTGACAGAGAAGTTATGGCATTCTGCCAGAGCTTTATGACAGAACTTTCCAAATATATCGGTGCTGATATGGACGTTCCTGCAGGTGATATCGGTGTAGGCGGACGTGAGATTGGTTATCTGTACGGACAGTACAAGAGAAACCGCGGATTATACGAGGGTGTTCTCACAGGTAAAGGTCTTTCCTACGGTGGATCTTTAATTCGTACACAGGCTACAGGATATGGTCTTGTATATATGCTGAACGAAATGGTTAAAGCTAAAAACGACACAATCTCCGGTAAAACTCTCATCGTAACAGGTTCCGGTAATGTTGCCATCTACGCAGTAGAGAAAGCTGCCGAACTTGGCGGTAAAGTTGTTGCTATGTGCGACTCCAACGGATATATCTACGATCCGGAAGGAATCAAACTTGACATCGTTAAAGATATCAAAGAAGTAAAACGTGGACGTATCAAAGAATACGCAGATCGCGTAGAAGGCGCTACTTATACAGAAGGAAAAGGTATCTGGAACATCAAATGTGATATCTATCTTCCATGCGCAACCCAGAATGAACTTGACCTTGATGCTGTTAAGATCCTTATTGCAAACGGATGCAAATATGTTGCAGAAGGTGCAAATATGCCTACTACCCGCGAGGCAACTGATTACCTTATGGCAAACGGTGTAACATTTATGCCTGGTAAAGCAGCTAATGCCGGTGGTGTTGCTACTTCCGCACTTGAAATGTGCCAGAACTCTGCAAGACTTTCCTGGACAGCAGAAGAAGTTGATACAAAACTTCATCAGATCATGGTTGATATCTTCCATAAAGTTGATGATGCTTCCAAGCGTTATGATATGGAAGGCAACTATGTTGCAGGCGCTAATATCGCAGGCTTCGAGAAAGTTGTAGATGCTATGATCGCTCAGGGTATTGTTTAATTTATTTTAGTTAATTACCCCCATAAAAATACACATAAAGAGCCGGCGGGATATTATTCTCGTCGGCTCTTTATATTTGCCCGTAAATCCTTTCACACAGAGCATTCATACATTACTGTTCACACAGAACTCTTATTTAATTCATAAACTTCTTCAGCTCGTCCATAAAAGTACTGACATCTTTAAATTCTCTGTATACAGACGCAAAACGTACATAAGCAACTGCATCCAGATCTTTCAAATGTTCCATAACGATCTCACCAATTCTGGTGCTGGAAATCTCTTTCTCTTCGGTATTAAAGATTTCTCCCTCTATGGCATCCATCATCTCTTCAATCTTATCTATGGATATTGGTCTTTTATAGCAGGCTCTCAGAATTCCCGACTGAATTTTACTGCGATTATACTGTTCTCTGTTCTGATCTTTTTTGATCACAGTAAGCGGAATACTTTCCACCTTTTCATATGTGGTAAATCTCCTTCCGCAGGCATCACACAAACGACGGCGACGGATAGAATTGGTATCTTCTACCGGTCTGGAATCAACTACTCTCGTATTATCCTGATTACAAAATGGACACTTCATACGACGTCCCCCTTTAATTCGTATTACTGTTTTCTGCTTATGTACTATATACTTGATTCGGTTAAACGGCTACAAATACGTTACTGTTCACTCCATTCTCAGTAACACAAATACAAACAGTTATATATAGTTTTATTATACTGTATTTCTATTTAAGGTGTCAATAAAAGGACTTGCATAAATTTTTGCAAAAATACATAAATTGTTATCAAACGCATATCAGATTCTGAAAGCATTGGCACGACAGTCTGATTTTAACCGGAAGGACTGTATCTGATTTATGAAAATCTGTGAATTAAAGCAAAAAGAAGTAATTAATATCTGTACCTGCCGCAGTCTCGGATGTCCCATTGATGCGGAATTTGACTGCAAAAGCAGTCAACTCACCGCCCTTATACTTCCAGGCCCCGGAAGATTCTGCTGCCTGTTCGGACGTGATAATGAATATATCATTCCCTGGGAATGTATCAGCCAGATCGGGGACGATATCATCCTTGTGAAAATAGACGAAGAAAAATGTTTCCATAAAGGCTGATATTTCACCGCAGAGAATTGTCAAGGACCTATATTTTTTATATTTTCCCGGTCAAAGTATAAATCCACTGCTATATGAGAATCATTCTTACTGAAGTATATGACAACTATTCGGCAGCCACTGTCCTTTTTTTATTTTCTGAAATGATTTCGGAGGATCCTGGCTCATATCTGCGAATAGTCGGTTTACATCCAGAGATAATAAGGAGGATTCAATAAGATGGCACTGAACAAAGTTGAAATCTGCGGAGTCAATACGTCGAAACTTCCTGTTCTTACAGCAGAAGAAAAAGCGGAACTGTTCAGACGAATCAAAAACGGCGATGAACAGGCACGTGAATTGTACATTAAAGGAAATCTACGTCTTGTTCTCAGCGTAATACGACGATTTCAGAACAGCAGCGAAAATGCCGATGACCTTTTTCAGATCGGATGTATTGGTCTGATCAAGGCCATTGACAACTTTGATACCACTTTACAGGTAAAATTTTCCACTTATGCAGTTCCAATGATCATAGGCGAAATCAGGCGATATCTCAGGGATAACAACAGTATCCGCGTCAGCCGTTCTCTTCGTGATATTGCATACAAAGCAATCTATACCCGCGAAAATTATATGAAGCAGCACCTGAAAGAACCTACAGTTACCGAAATTGCACAGGAAATTGGTATCGAAAAAGAAATGATCGTATATGCCCTTGATGCTATCCAAAATCCTGTGAGTCTCTTTGAACCGGTCTATACAGAAGGCGGTGATACTCTTTATGTCATGGATCAGATCAGTGACAAAAAAAACAAAGAAGAACGCTGGATTGAAAATCTTGCTCTCCGCGAAGCTATGCAGAGGCTGAACAGCCGCGAAAAGCATATCATAGAACTGCGCTTCTACGAAGGAAAGACGCAGATGGAAGTAGCTCAGGAAATCGGCATCTCCCAGGCACAGGTCAGTCGTCTCGAAAAAAATGCACTGAAATCCATGCGTAATTATCTGCGTCCATAAAATGATAATTCAAGATCCGTATTCAGAAAAGCAGCCTGGCCCAATACCTGCCAGACTGCCTTACATATCTTTTAAAATATACCGTTTTCCGCCTCTTTCCAATGAGGTTCTGATCTGTCTGTGAAGCTTTAATGAAGCTTTAACATTTCAACAAATTCTGCCAGTTTTCTATATTAAATATCTGCTTCACATCCAGAGCCCCTGACATTGCAGGAAAGAACTTCTTCATATCAGTAAATACCAGAGCATAGTCGAACTTTGACATTCCGATCATCCTGCGAAGCTCACGCCTGTAAAAATCCAGAAGCATCTCCGGCACTTCTGTTTTCTTAGATTTCATAAACTTTTTATGACATACATATTCTTCGTCCGTAGCCGGGTAGGAACGCTTCCAGTATAAAACCCTGATTTCTTTTGGCAGACTATCCAGTTTCTCAGAAGACTCCTCTTCTTTTGCACCATTCCCGATCAACGTCACATCAAAATGCTCATAATCCACTTTGTTCAGAAATTCATAGAATGCTTCTGTCTCCTGTGTATCACTGAAATCTCCTGCATATACCAGAAGTTTTACTTTATCTGTCTGATTCAGATATATCGGATTTACCGGTTCTTTTCCATCAAGCAGGACTTCTGCTATACGTTTGCATGCTTTTCCATCATCTCTCGGACATATCTGTTCTCTTGCTTTTTCATACTTCTCTTTACAGGAAGCAGCCACTCCCGGAAGATCCTTCAGAAGTTCACCAAGCTTCTCAGGGGTAGACACTGCCGGTCCCGGAAGTTTGTCAAATCCGAAGTACAGACCTCTGTAATCTTCAAAATTCTCCGCATCCGGTACATAAAACAGAATCGGTTTTCCTGTCAACATGAAATCATAAAAAATACTGGAATAATCAGAAATCAGTACATCTGTCACTGACAAAATCTCATTTGTATCCATTGTTGCAGGAATAAATTTTGTCTGCGCATCACCAGGTTCCATGGCATTCTCTTTCATATAGTGATATACGATCTGATGAAGCTTGACAAATATCTGATATTCATTTGTATCTATACTGTTCTCCATTACATTGATCAGCTTATAGACATCCTGCAAATCTGTATCCGGACGGCTGTATTGTTCGCCTCTCCATGTCGGTGCATAAAGAATAATCTTTTTATCTTCCTTTACGTCCACTCCGCAATCCTTAAGTTCCTGTATCACTTCTGCTCTGTCACTGTCAAAAAGCTTATCATTACGCGGGAAGCCCTCTTCCAGCACTGTGCCTTCATACAGATTCTGCATTTTATACGAATCTTTGTATGCTGTCTTTGTCATATAAGGTCCGGAGGAAACTATATAATCTGCACTGAGCAGATTTCTTGCTGTATTTCCCTGAGAAATATTTGCTCCCGGAATATCAAATCCCATATTCTTCAGAGGAGTTCCATGCCAGGTATCGATCAGTACCTGACCTTCTCTTTTAAGGAAATAGCTTGGAAAGCTTACGTTATTTACCAGATATTTCACTGTCGCAAGTTCCTTACAGTATTCCTTTGATTTATATTTTACAAATCGCACGTTCGGGTATTGTTCGTATTTTTCAATCTGTTTTCTGTTATCCTCGAAGTCCTCAAGCACCCAGATATGGGTATAATCCTGATACTCTTCTTTTTCAAGAAGATACAAAAACAGAGCATAAGGATTACAGATCATACCACGTCCGCCAAAAGCTTCATAAAGAATTGTATTATCTCTTATCTGGTATTCTTTTACAAACTCGGCATAGCTGGTTCTAAGCGGATATTTCTCCCTGCACTCCAGAATCTGTTCTTCATTTTTCATATAAAAGGTCTTGATTCCCATTACACGATTAAAAAGACGATTCCACTCTTTAACTGCCTTCTCAATGGCAAAGTCCTCAGATTTCCAGATTGCATTTCTGGACATCTCTCTGCGGAGTTCTTCATCATGTGCCAGCTTCAGCATCGCATCTGTAAATTTCTTTGTATCAAAAGCTTCCGGCAGGTATCCTGTTTTTCCATCATCGATGATCAGATCCATCGCTCCTGTATGGAATGCGATGACAGGAAGACCAAATTCAAAGGCTTCCATGATAACCATCGGCCATCCTTCCCACCTGGACGGAAGAAGGAAAACAGAAGAATTCAGATAATACTTCTCCGGCTCATTTGTATAACCGACAAAATTAACTCTGTCCTCAATACCACGTCTCTTTGCATCCGCCACAATCTGATTCCAGAGATCACCGGCTCCGATAATATCCAGCTGCCATTCATCATCCTGCTTACAGAACTCTTCAAAAGATTCCATCATCAGATCAAGACCCTTGGCATATACAAATCGTGTAGCCATAAGGAAACGCTTGGATTTTGGATCGCATTTTCTCTCACTCACGAAGCTTCGGGGATTAATTTTAACTTCTGTATCAATATCCAGAAATTTTTTGTAATCGCGCTTATCATAGTCACTGAGAACAATGTATCTGTCCAGCTTCGGCAGATATTCCTGGAGCAGACATTCCTGTTTCCAGAATACGACATTAGGAACATCAAGATATCCGGCATAACAGTTATGCTGCCATCCGATTGTCTTTGCATTCAGCTCCGGCGCCAGCATACCCAGACGAAGGCTTAAACTTGCAGTTGTGATAATAATATCATAATTCTGCTCATTTAAATATTTTACCCATTTTTCTCTGGTCTTTTTCGGGAAAATCGCATCTGCCAGAATATCATTATATTTTTCTTTATTAAAAATCCCATATTTGGCATTCAGTTTCTGAACAAGATAACGCCAGCAGAAAGCCGGTGTATGATGTCGATTGACAAACTCATTATTATCAATAAAGTCAACCTTGATATCCTCACTCATATGATACATATTCCGGTCTTCTTTAAATCTGTCCTGATATACCATGATCGTCACATCATGCTCTTTTACAAGTTCATTCGCAAGAAGTGTGACAACTCGCTTAGTTCCGCCAAGATCAAATATCTTGGTGCACCAAATACATATTTTCATTTATCTTTTTCTCCTGTTATGACTTTCTGATATCTGTATCCTATAGCAATTCCATAAAATAATGCAATCAAGACAGTTCAGCAGAGTGTGAAGGACAAGGAAGATATCTGCAGGCGTGCTGACGCACGGCAAAGATATCTGACGCAGGACTTCACGCTATGATGGACTGGATTGTTTGCAGTAATTTATGGAATTGCTATAATATCATTACATTGTAATGTTAAAATAATCCAACACACGCTGGCAGTAATTGTCACACACATTATGTGTTTTTGCTCTTACACTGGCACGCTGTTCTTTATAATTATCTTTTCCGTTTTTAATATCCAGGATGAAATTCTCAAAATCCTGCATATTATACATATGTTCGCCAGGCATATATTCCAGCGGATCATCAAACACCCATCCTCTGGATTCCGTATAAGCCTCATAATCATCCAGTGTGAATCCAAGCGGTCTGTCTAACAGCAGATAATCGATCGCAACAGAAGAATAGTCAGAAACCAGCGCATCCGAACAGTTGATAAACTCATAAAGCTGCAGTCCGTTATCCGCAAGATCTCTGTTCTCCAGATAAACAATATTGGTAAGGACATTCTCACCAAAATCATAAGGTACCTGAAGGTAATGCTTCTTGATAACAATAAGAATATGATTCTCCTTACAGAACTTATTCAGTTCCAGAAGCTTATCTGCATCATCAATGATAGGAATATTGAATTCATTATTTAAGGTTTCCTCGTTCAGACGCTCACTGGAAGCATGTCTGTAGGTTGGCATCCACAGGATCAGTTTCTCGCTGTCTGTTTCCTTCAGAAGTTTCTTTTTATATTCATCTGCACGTTCACTGCCCTTAAGCATCATATCATAACGGGGATATCCAAACGAGAGCAGTTTTTTTGGAAGTACATCCAAAAAATTCCATTTTGGTCTTAATGAAAATGTCCCCCGGTACCCAGACAATAATCAAAGAAAAACCTTAACGCCCGTTCCTTATTTGTCCTTGTAACCACAGCCATGCCAGAGATCGATAAAGAGCTGATTTCTTCTCGACATACCAATCCAGTTAAAAGCCTGGGTGTAAAAAATATATTTTGATGTCAGTGCATATTTATATGCTTCTGCTCTTCGGATCGTGGAACCTTTCTTAAAGTTCTGCACAAATTTCACATTTTCAAACTGATATTCTTTATATTTAGACGGTTCATGGACCAGCCATACAATCTCATACTTTTTGTTGTATCCTTTCTCAATAAGATAGTCAAACAAAGCACGACCATTATCCGTAAAATCATCATTTGTTTCAAAGAGCATTCTATTCTCTACAAGTGCAGGGGGGAATTTCTTAAGGCGTCTGATCTTGCGATTATCATATAATCCATAGGTCACAGTTGCCCATGTCTCCTGCAACATGGCTTTTCTTCCCTTTTGAACTCTGACCTTGTTAATCTTGTTAATGGATTTTTTCAGTTTTTTTATTTTCTTTTTTATTCTTTTTTTCATATCTGGCTCCCTAGAATTCTTTTAATTTCTCACGAAGCATCGTTGAGGATGTATCTTTGGTATATGGCAGAAATACCAGCTTAGCGCCCAGCTCTTCCATTTCTTTTCCGGTCTTCTCCCAACGTGCATTGCCCTTCCAGTCATCTCCGATATAGATTTCATTAAAGTGGACTTTTTCCCATACCTGCTTTTTGTCCAGGGTTGTCGTCACGATCACCTCATCAACATATCTGATGGCCCGTACAATCTCTGCCCTTTCTTCCAGCGGAACGATCGGTCTTTTGTTTTTATATGACTCTACCAGATCATCCGCATTCACACCGACAATCAGATAATCGCAATGTTTTTTTGTCATTTCTGATCAGGTTCAGATGTCCTATATGAAACATATCAAAGGTTCCCTGTGTATATCCTATTTTTTTCTCCATTACATTCTCCCTGTTTTATTGCATTAATAGATAACTGTTCTCTTCGCAGTCATATAACAGCTACAATTGTAAATAATCTGCAAGCCTTTTGCAATAGTTTTCTGTTTTATTGTGCATCTGTTTCAGATTCTTTGCTCTCTCCTGCCGGTAACTGTCTGTTCCATCAGTCAGATGTTTCATAAATTTTCTGATATCACAGGCATTATAGATTTTCTCACCCGGCATATATTCCAGCGGATCTTCAAATACAAATCCCCTTTTTTCTTTATATATATTGTAATCCGCAAGCACATATCCAAGCGGTCTGTCCAACAGCAGATAATCTACTGCCACTGACGAGTAATCAGAGAGCAGACCGTCGCTGATCCCTATCAGTTCATAAAGTTTTATCTGTTTTTTCTCCAACAGGGCTTCCGCAACATAACGTATATTGGTAAACTCCTGTTCATTCTCATCCCATTCCGTCTGAAGCGGATGCTTCTTTATGATCAGAATAATCTCCTGCTCCCTTAGATAACTGTCCAGTTCTTTCAGCTCGTTCATATTCTGTATTGCCGGAAGCTGACAGGGAAGCTCAATTTCATTTTCCGCACACCCTCCCAGATCACTTTTTCTGAAAGTCGGCATCCACAGAACAGCTTTTTTCCCTTTCCATCCGAACAGACTGTCCAGAATTTCATCCTTACTCATTGACGGATGCAGCATCCAGTCATATCTGGGATATCCCATCATTAACAGACTGTCCGGTTCGCAGTTCCATAGTCCGGATTTCGTTTTCACAAATACCGGTCCGGGAACAAGTGCATAGTCAAAATCAGGCTTTATATTCTGTTTTTTCTTTCCCTGCTCTGCATCTTTATAACCGCACCCATGCCACAGATTTACAACTGTCTGTCCTTTACACCGATACCTGTTCAGTCCTGCACTGTTATGAGAATAAAAGAAAAATCCGGCTGTAGCACCATAATAATATGCCAGCGGACTGCTCCATCCATATTTATTTTCAGCAGTTACAAATTTTACATTTCCGGTATTCTGATTTCTGAATTTTCTTTTTTCAGAAACCAGCCAGATGATCTCATATTTTTTATTATACCCGGAACTTATAAGATATTCATAAAAAGCTTCCGGATTATCTGTGCAGTCCATCATTTCCCGATTTTTAAACACAAGCCGGTTTTTCTTTACTTTTCCAAAACGCACAGTCAGCTTTCCAATGACCTGCTGCTCTGTTTTTGTCATAAAACGACCGATATAGTGCAGGATCATTCCGAAAAAGCCCAGCCTTTCCGTATATTTTTTAATCGCACTTTTTGTCATACATGCCTCCGGAATCTTTGTAAGATAATTCAAATGCAGACTTTTCGGGAAGGATACTCTCAAAAGAATCTTTGATATTTCTTTTCTGTTGTCTGAAATCTCCTATATTTTCCGTATCATTTATACACAATATTTTACACTTCTGATTTCTGAGTACATCATGTATCTGCCGGTCGTGAAGACCTATGGTAAAAAATTTCCCGATTTTCGGTGATTGAGGTTCATATTTTCCCTCCATATACTGCCAGTATTTCATCACATACTGATTTACATCCCCCGGAGAACGGAATCGTGTCCTGCATACTCTGTCCAGCACTTCGCCTTCTTCCCTCCACACTTCTTCAAAGGTACTCTTCAAAAAAGAGCTTGAGATATGAGAATATTTAAAACTGGAAAACTCCCTGTACGGAAGCATCAGCATATTTCTGAATACCATTTTTCCATATGCAGGATGAAACCATTTTTTTCCAGTTTCTGCCAATCACTTCTCTCTTTGAATAATGCATATTTACAAGTGCCGCATTGTTCATAAGAATGCAGGCAAACGGATTATTGATATCATCCTGTACCAACGCTGTTTCTATACAATAGTCTCTTGGAAGACCATTTCTGAAAAAGTCTTCCGGTTCCATTTTATTTATGATGAAGGTATCATCATTAAAATATACAAACTGTTCGGATAAACCTCGGATCCGATGCATATTCAATTCAATGGGATGACTGCTGAATGTGGGCAGATACTGCTTCGGAATATAATCCTCGTGTTTTACAACTGTCAGCTTCGGATGATCTGTATTCAGCCAGGAAGGGATATGCCCCCATGTCACAAAATATATATGATTCACCCATGGAGCAAATTTTTCAACACCTCTGAACCAATACTGCAGATTTTCCCAGTCCCGAAATCTACTGTCCTGTGTCTGGTCATTTTTAATTCCCAGATACTCATTTCTCTGCTTTATCCAGGCTGAGTCTGATCCATCCACCCATGGCAATACAAAATCAATCTTGTCCATCTGTAATTTACCTCGTATGATAATATAAATCTTTCAAACGTTTTGCCTCTGTCTCAATGTTAAAATGCGTATCTGACAGCCGCTTCTTTATCAGATCAGCCGCTTCTCTGTTCATAGAACTCATTGCCATCACTGCTGCCGCCCACTGTATATTATCTCTGTCAAGTGACAGCCGTCTGACTCTCTCAGGAAAAACAACTGCCTCCTCAGACACCGCCTCTGACATTACGCAGGTAAGTCCATTTGCCTGGGCTTCAATAAGCGCAAATGGCACACCCTCAAAAACAGACGGAAACAGAAAAACATCCATAGCAGATAAATACCTGCGGATATTCTCCTGTTTACCGGCAAAATATACCTTATCTTCCAGTCCTTTCTGCACTGTTTTCTCTTTTATCTCTTTGTACAGACCTTCCTTTGGACCTACCAGACACAGCATCACATCTTTTTTTTCGGAAACGATCTGTTGGAAAATATCAAGCATTCTGTCATGATTCTTCGGAATATCAAATCTTCCGACATGACCGATCACTGTTTTATTTTCCCATCCCAGTTCCTTTCTGAGTGAATCTCTGTCTTTTTCTGAAAAACTGAACTTCTCTGCCTGAATGGCATTATTGATCAACGTAACCTGACCGCTTTGGAAAGCTTTATCTCCAAACAGCCACCTGCCCGCCATTTCTCCGCATGCAATCCTGTCAGTAGCATATTTTGCAATCTTTGGTCTGTTCCAGTTGTCCATGATTTTTCTGATCAGTCCGGGACAGGAAGAGCTGTGGCTGTGCGCAATTATCTTTGGCACTTTCATTGTATGAGCCACACGTAACGGAACAATATTTGCAGCTGAAAGCATATTTACATGTACTGCATCATATTTTGTTTCTTTTAATATTTTTTTCAGTTCTTTTATATAGCCCTGATAGTTCTTTTTTACATTTGGAATATAGTAGATCCTTCCACCCAATTTCCTGATTTCCTCTTCATATGCAATTTTATCATACATACACACAAAATCAAACTGTATATCCATATGCACCAGAACTCTATAGTAATTCATCACAAATGCTTCCAGACCTCCGGCAACATTTCCCATTCCAATCTGCAGTATTTTCATGATACGCTCTCCCATCCGTCACTATTGTCCACTCTGAATCCTATTGCGATCCTCTCGAAAAATCATTCCCGTACCGCATAATGTTCCGTCACCTTTTTCTTTAACAGCCGTATCAGTTTCTGATATCCTGTAATCTTCTTAAGAAAATCCAGGCAATAACTGATTCCCAGCGAAATCACAAGAACTGCAACAGGAATCAGCCAGAATTTTTTTAATGCAAATACATATTTTCCCAGAGAATCTCTCACAAATGTATGTACCAGCCAGATGTTCATGGAATGCTTGCCCAGATACTGAAGGAACAAGGATACAGGCGTAATCCTGAACAAATATTCAACGCAAAAGAGAATCAGCAGGAATGGAACAAGTGCATACCGGAATTCCCAGAAAATTTTCAGGTCGATTTTATGGTACAGGAAAAAGCCGGCACACAGTAAAGCAGACAAACAGATGAATTTTAATTTTTTCCGCCTGTATTCATGCAATTTTTGAAAGAAATTATATTTACAGCATAACATTCCTGCCACAAATATCAAAAGAAATGAATATGGCTTTGAGCCTCCCTGAAATCCAATACCTAAAATTCTCGGAAGCAAAAAGATAACTGCAATACAGAATATGCCTCCAAATTTCTCAATCGTCCCATCTAACAGAGGAAGCAATATAATAAATACAAACGCAGCACTCATATACCACCATGCTCCGTTAAGACTTTCAGTCTCCAAAAGTCTGGAGATTCCCAGTATATCTGCAAATACGGCGAATCCTCTTTCATAAAAGGTTTCTCCCCACTTGCTCGGATCCTTAAGTCCAAATCCAAAGTAAATAAGATAGGATACAGCTGCAGTAAACCAGAATCCGGACATAGTGGAAAGAAGATGTCCGGATATCCATTCTGATACTGCATACTTTTCTTTATTTTTCATTTTAGCCGAATATCCATACATCAGCCCGTAACCGGATACAAATGCAAATATTGCCACGCAGATCTTACAGCATTCCGCAATAGCAACAAGCTGTTCTGTTGTCAGCCCGCACAGATCCACCTGATATCTTTCGATTCTGTCTGCAAGACGGTAGCAGTGGTGAAAGATCAGCAGTAACACTGCAAGACCTTTTAAAGCTGCTGAATCTTCTTTTTTTAATCCGTTTGTCATATACTCCTCCGGATATTTCTGACTTCTTAAATTTTTTCTCTGTCAGACAGATATCTCTGTCTGTCCCTGTCAGTTAGTCATTTTCTCATACTGTTCAGAAATCGTATCAATATCTCCGTAAGCGATCAGTTTTCCTTTTTCAAGGATCATCGCCTTATTACAGATTCTCTGAACCTGTGCCAGAGAATGAGAGACAAACAACACTGTTACACCCGAATCAAACATGCTGAGTACTTTCTTCTCACTCTTCTTACGGAATTTCGCATCACCTACAGATAATACCTCGTCCAATATCAGAATTTTGGGAGAAACCACTGTAGCAATCGAAAATCCAAGTCTGGATTTCATACCTGATGAATAGTTCTTGATCGGCACATCAATAAAATCCTTCAATTCGGAAAATTTCACGATCTCATCATACTTCTCATCAATAAATTCTTTGGAATATCCAAGCATTGCTCCGTAAAGATAAATATTTTCCCTTCCTGTATACTGTTGATCAAATCCTGCACCCAGTTCCAGAAGCGGAACCATCTTCCCATGTTTTGTAACTGAACCTTCTGTTGGTTTGAAAACGCCTGCGATAACCTTAAGAAGAGTACTCTTTCCTGCACCATTCAGTCCGAGGATTCCTACCCTGTCTCCTTTTTCCACTGTAAAGCTCACATTCTGCAAAGCCCAGAATTCATTATATTTAATCTCTTTTTTAATTGACTTGATAATATAATCTTTCAGACTGTCTACTTTCTCTTTGCTGAGATTAAATTTCATACTCACATTATCAACAATAATCGCTGGTTGTTTGCTCATTTTTTCTTCCTTATTTTTCTAAAAATAATTCGTTCCGCTGCCCCGCAGCTTTCTGTCTCAGTTCTCAGATGTAAAGAATAAAATCATCCTGTTTCTTCTTGAAGCAGAATAATCCAATCACCATTGCCACAACGGAAAAGATAAGTGCATATGCAAAATAATGAATATTCATCGCTTTTCCAAATACTGAACATCTGAAAATATCAATCACACAATACAATGGGTTATATTTCAGTATCCATGCCCATCCACTCTTCAAAAGCTTTTCAGGATAATAGAAAATCGCACATGTATACATAACCAGCATAAGTGCTACAGACCAGAGATATTCCATATCTCTGAAAAATACACCTATTGTTGCCAGAATCATTCCGCATCCATATGACATAACAAGAATCAGTATCAGTGCGATTGGTGCCTGAAGCAGATAGAACGTAGGCTTTACACCAAGTATCACACTCACCATTGCCAGTACGATCAGTGAGATCAGAAAGATCACATAGTTAAAAAGCACACTGGACAGCGGATACAAATATTTGGGTACATATACCTTTTTGATCATTGCCGAGTTCTGACGTATAGATTTCAAAGCGGCCTTGGTGGACTGTGAAAAGAAACTGTACAGGAGTCGTCCGGTCAGGATATATACAGGAAAGGTCCTGTCTGTATTTCCATACAAAGTACCAAATACAATTGTAAGCACGATCATGGTAAGCAGCGGCTCCAACATAGACCATATCATTCCCAGATAAGAACGTCTGTATTTCAGCTTAATCCCTTTTTTTACCAGTTCTGACAGAAGAAACCGGTATTGCATAAAATTATCAACGTATTTTTTCATGTCCTCTCCATTATTTCTGTTTTTTATTTCATTTTATAATTCTTTTGTGCAGAAATCTGTTATCGTCAGGCGGATATTTGCAATCCGCTTCGCAGTTTATTTTCTTTTTGCCGGACAACTGTCTCTACACAAAACAAACCACCTTGTACTGTATCATATTCTCTGATGTCTTGCAACCGGTATCCGTAATTTTGCGCAAAATAAAATCCCAATCTTTCCTGTCATTTTATGGTTATCCCATAAAATAATATAAAAGATCAGGATTTTTATATGTCATGCCAGTCAGTTAAAATGATCCACTGGAACCCCCATGCGTCTCACCCGAAGAACTTGTATGGGTACTGCTTCCACCGCCACCGGAACTCTCTTCCTTCGGCTTCGCCGTACGTGTGACCTGATGATACAGAAATATATCCCGGCTTCTGTTAATATGAAGACTTCCGTCTTTCATATAATCTGCTGCATCCGGCTTCATATGTACAGTCTTCATCCGGCTTCTCATTACTCCGGTTACGATCAGCGCGATCACAAATCCGACCACAAGCGAAATGAGAAATATCATATAAAAAGGGATGGTTTCCTCCGGCAGATTTTCTACATCGTACGGTTCTCCGCTCTGTGCCTGAATGATAAATTCTTCGCACAGATCAGCAAACTTCATAAAGCCCTCATAATACTCACCATCGGATAAATATGACACAAAGTTATCCGTCATATATTCCTGTCCTGCATCAGTAAAAATCTGAATAGCCTCTCCATGTGTGGAGATACACCGCTTACGTTCTGACATGGTTATCAAAAACAATATACCACTCTTGTCCTCTCCCATGCCATAGTCATTATAATCAAAGAAATCATCCGCATAATCCTGCGGAACTGCACCATCCAGAGTCTCCTCTGTGACAACCACAACATCACAACCGTAGTCCTCGCTGACCTGATCCAGTTTCGCCTCCAGTTCTTCTTTCTGCCCATCATCTAACAGATCTGCAAAATCTGCCAGCCTTTCTGTATGCACTTCTTCTGCCGCATAAACATTTTCTGAAAATGCTTCCGTCACAAATCCTGTTGTACCTGATACAGTAAGGACAGAAGCCAGAAATACAGGTATGATCTTTTCCTTCAGCATATCTTTCGTCCTCCCCTAAAAAATCAGCAGTCCGGCAAGGCACAAAACAACCGTAAATACAGCGGTCAGTCCGGCAAGCCATTTCAAATAAATTCCCCTGTCAATCGGAAGGTCTCCTGTCATTTTTCCGGTTTGTCCGTTCATTGCAAATATATATTTCTTATCTTTCCATGTTGTATTCAGAATCCATACCGGATACAGTGCATACTGTGCTTTTCCGCCTGAAATATTTACGTTTGTATTTTCGGGAACAACAGAAGCATAACCCTTCACTGTATCTGCCAGTACTTCCTCTGCGCTCTTTTTCATACGGTCATGTGCCCTGTTGATGCTCTCTTTTTCACTGACATCATACTTATCTGCCAGATATCCGGAAAGATATGCGGTCTGAAAATCCACAGACTCTGAAATTTTAAATGGTTCAATGGATTCCATCAAATCATCTGCCATCTTTTCTGATCCATCTACAGGTACAGAAACGAATGTCATCTCTCCGCTTCGCTCCACAGAATAGTAGCTGGTCTCCGTATAATCATAATCATGGTCACTCCACATTCTTACCTTTGTCGCCTTATAACGCACATCAGCATCAACATCCCCGTCAAAAAGCCAGAACGGAACATACAGCCCCTTAATCTCATCAATATGATTTTCCCTGCGAAATGCTTTTGGCAAAAATGTTCTTCCCTTAATATGCCTGTAATATGCTTCTTTTGCCGCTTTCTTATCCAATTTGAACGGAATCACCAGATCCGGCCTTAATGCACCTTTAAACTTCTCTGTCATAATTACGGGATTTCCACAATACGGACAATTTGATGCTCCTGTATTCTCATCTGCGATAATCTCACCACCACAGGACTGACAGGTATAGACATTCATTCCATCTGTCTCACCTTCCTGCCATTCTCCACCGGCATCTGTCTGCCATCCTGACAGATCATCTTGCTGTCCGGCTTCACGCTCCATCTGCGCATCCAGTTCTTTTAATGTCTCAAGTTCAAATTCTGTATCACAGTATGGACACTTCATTTTCTGGGACTTACTGTCAAATTCTATTGCACCGCCACAGGCAGGGCATTTATATTCTCTCAGATCAGACATAGACATTTCTCCCCCTGCTGTATTTTACTGTCTTGGCTTTCCACATTCTGCACAGAACTTTCCTGTATTTACCGCACCACAGCTGCATGTCCACTTTCCGGTCGGTCTTGGGCTTCCGCATTCAGAACAGAATTTACCGGTATTTACTGCGCCGCAGCTGCATATCCACTCTTCCCGCTGCGGTTTCGGTTTACCACATTCAGAGCAGAATTTTCCTGTATTCTCTGCACCACATTCACATTTCCATGTTCCTGCCCCGGATGCCGGCTGCATATTCTGTGCAGCCGGCTGCTGTGCTGCCTGCTGCTGTGCCCCCATCTGATAGAGATTCTGCATATTCGCTCCACCTGCCTGACCTGCCATGCCCATTCCCATAAATCCGGTCATGGCACCTGCAGTGTTGGAGGCTGCTGATTTCATTGCATCTGCCTGAGCACCGGCAAGTGTCGCTGCTGCCATAGTCGGATCTCTGAGAATGGCATTCTTCTGTGCATCTTTGATAAGCTGTGCATCCTCTTCCGGAAGAGTCACAGGATTCATGGCAATGGAAACAACCGCAAGACCTCTGGTCTGCTGCCATTTTTTCGTAAGGGCTTCATTCATGGCATCGCATAATTCCAGAACATGTCCCGGAATGGCACTTGGACGGATCTGAAGTTCTGAGATTTTTGCAAATGCAGGCTGAAGAGCACTTACAAATTCTGTCTTTAACTGAACTTCAATTTCTTCTCTGTCATACTGCTGTTCAACATTTCCGCACACATTTGTATAAAACAGGAGCGGATCGACAATCTTATAAGAATATACTCCATTACAGCGCACAGATACATCTATGTCAAGACCGATATTTCTGTCAACTACCCGGAATGGGATTGGATTTGCTGTTCCGAATTTATTATCTACCAGTTCTTTTGTATTAAAATAATAAACCCTCTGGTCTTTGCCTGTATCGCCGCCAAATGTAAAACGCTTCTTTACTGTATCAAAAGTCCTGTGGATCCCCTCTCCCAGACTTCCGGCAAAAATACTTGGTTCTGTGGATGCATCATAGGTAAACTGTCCGGGTTCTGCACAAACCTCCACAACCTTTCCCTGTTCTACGATGATCATACACTGACCATCTGCAACAGCAATTCCGGAACCGCTTGAAATAATATTATCACTGCCTTTTTTGTTGGAAGAACGTCCGCCTACTCTCTTCTCACCCTTTACAACCAGAACATCTTTATCTATTGCATCGCAGTAAAAAAACTCCTTCCACTGATCTGCCATTGTTCCGCCAAATGCACCGGCTGCTGCTTTGATCAATCCCATAATTTATATCTCCTTCCTGATTACATATTATTTTATACATATTTCTTACAGATATTTTCTACCCATATTTCCTGTTAGTGTGCCGACAAGTTGATTTCTCGAACAATCTTGCGTCTAAATTTCTTATTTTGTGGGTAATTATGTGTGTTTTTTTACAATATAATATTTTTACAGTTACAAATTGATATTTATAAGTTCATAATATCATACATTTTCCGAATTGTCATGCGCAAAAACTCCTCTTTTCTGTCATTTTGCAACATATGAGCACATAAATCGCTGCTGTCCACTCCACAGTAACTATAATGCGACGCGCAGTTATTCAAAAGTTCATGAATAGCAATATACACTTACAATGTATGAAATCTATAAATTCTTTTTTAATTTCAATATATTTTGTCCGTCTGCATATTCATATGAAACTTCATCCATCATTTCCTTAACCAGAAAAATTCCAAGCCCCCCGATTTTTCTTTTTTCTATATCCAAGGTAACATCCGGATCTTTATTTTCTAATGGATTATAAGGAATGCCTTTGTCTATAAACGTCAGTTCCAGTCTTTCAGGAAAATTCTTTATTTCAACCTGTACAGTTGCCTCTCCGGTTTTTGGCGTATAAGCATAATAGGCAATATTGCCAAATATCTCATCTATCGCAATATCTATCTCCATCTGTACTTTTGCAGAACATCCATTTGCTTCCAGTATGGAATTTACAAAATCTGTAATTACCGCTATATTCTCTATTTTTGCTTCTTCTGTAATACTTTTCAAATCCACTTCTCCTTCCTTCATTCAGTTCAGGTAAATAGAATCCTCCTTTTCGCTGTGCAGTTCTGTATCTTTACAGCCACAGTCATTCGATTGACAGTATGTCTGCAAATCCCGTAATATCGAATACATCCTGTATGATATCACTCACATGAATCAATTTCATAGTTCCTTTTACATTCATAAATTTCTGCATTTTCAGAATAACACGCAGGCCGGCTGATGAAATATATTCAAGCCCTGCAAAATCCAATACAAGTTTCTGAGTATTGATCAACTCTTTCTCGGCAAAAGTATCCAATTCAGGTGCAGTTGCTGTATCTAATCTCCCGGTCAAAAATACCGTATCTTTTGTTCCTTCATTTTTCTTTTCAATTTTCAGACTCATTTTCTCTCTCCTTTTTCAGATAATGTCAAATTTCTGTTCTGTCAGCATCTTCTGCCTCCATCTGTATATTCACTCTATCCACCCTGATATCTGCAAATTGCTCCATTACTGAACAACTCCCATATTTATCATATTCATTGTAACATAAACAGGAGATGAATGCATCATCTCCTGTCTATTATTTATCTGTATTTTTTACGTTACTGTGCAGATATGCACAATTCTACGCTTTCATCTCGGTAACTGAATTACCGAGGATTCCCGCTTATTTTCCTAAAATATTTCCAAATAAAAAGGACTGCCCATTTGTACACTGGCAGTCCCTAAAACAATTCTTACTTATTCTATTATACTAATGCAGCACCTAAAGCTTTGCAAGCATCTGTAGCTTCATCATCTGGCTCTTCCTGGCAGATCACGCTGTCGCATACAAGATTTGCACCTGCTTCTTTACAGGACTCTTCCCAGTTACGCATCCATTCGCCGTCTCCCCATCCATAAGAACCAAACAGAGCGATATTCTTGCCTTTCAGGGCACCTTTGCATCCGTCAAACATTGGCTCGAATTCTGTATCTTCGAGAACTTCATCTCCCATTGCAGGGCATCCGAAGGCGATTGCATCATATTCAGCAACTTTAGAACCGTCAAAATCCTCACAGGTATGAAGAACAGCTTCGCCGCCTTTTTCCCTGATTCCGTCTGCAACTGCGTTTGCCATTGCTTCTGTGTTTCCTGTGCTGCTCCAATATACAACTGCTACTTTACTCATGATTAAAATCCTCCTTAAATTTGCTCTGCCTTTTTCTTTGCCGCAAAGCCATGATTTATATTATAATAAAAAGTCATACGGCTTTTCTATTATACTGATTCTTAAACGAACTCTCCATCCCTGCTATATTACTGTATATAGCTTCTTTCTTACGCTGCCACCGTCAGCTGACGTACACTTCTTCCCTGATTCCAGAGACGTACATACACGCTGGTACATTTCTTAAATCTGGCAAAAGCCTTTATTGCCTCACATTCATTGCAGTAAACCTTCCAACAACCTACACATTTACAGTTCTGCCCTGCATTCTTGATAAATCCGATCACATCTCCCAGCGGATATCCCAGAAATAATCCGATTTCATGAGGAAAATCTTCTCTCTGGGCCAGGCGGCTTCTCAGTCTCTCAAGTGCATATGCAGGATCTGTACTCTCATACCCATACTTCTTTATGAAATTCGCAACACCAGGTTTCTTCAGATCTCTTTCAAGGCTTGAGAACCGGCAGACATAAATCAGCGCCTTTTTCTCACTCCTGCGAAGTACTGTGAGGGAAACGCCTTTTTCTCTTACACATTCATTAAAGCCTTCTACGCTTTTCCATAATTCTTCCTCAGATTCATATTTATATGTAAAAAGATTTCCGGTTTTAATAGATGCTAATGTAGGTGAACAATGTTCGATCACAGATTTCTCCAACATGTTATGATCCCTTTCTCAATGGCAAAATATTAATTAGGCCATGCTAACTATCTATCAAAAAATAACGCTTTACGAAACATTTTATTGCTTTTGTTTGCTGCAAAGCTTGAATTACTGCTATAAAAAGACCTTCAACAGATCGTTCAGCAATTCGAGTTATTTATGTCTAACTTCATAACTTAATATATACTATCTCTGGTATTCTGTCAAGTTAATTTTGTATAACTTTTTTTTAGTAACTGCCTTTTTTAACCGCATCAAGTAAGTCCCCGGGGTCGGTTGCAAAAAACAATAAGCAATGGGTAGGGACTTGCTTGTATCAGGAGGAGTGACAACTCCTTCTGATACACTGTGAAACAGTTATTCGATGTAGCGCCGCATAGCAAAGCGGATGATTTTATCCGCTTGACCATAAAATCTCATCCTTCTATACAGATCGTACTTCCAACTCCATCTTCTGTCCGTTTCTTTGTTACTATGATCTTCTTATCAATACGTTCTTTCAGCTCTGCTACATGGGAAACAATTCCCACCAGTCTGCTTCCCTGACTGAGATCCTTCAATGCGCGGATTGCCTGATCAAGGGCATCTTCATCCAGAGATCCGAAACCTTCATCCACAAACATGGTATCAAGCTGGATTCCGCCGGAGCTTGACTGAATTTCATCAGAAAGTCCCAATGCCAGAGACAGGGATGCCTGAAATGTTTCTCCGCCTGATAAGGTCTTAACACTTCGGACAGTTCCATTGTAATGATCTACTACATCCAGTTCCAGACCGGTTTTCCCTACCCTGCTCTTGTTTTCTTTCCTGCGAACTAACTCATACTGACCGCTGCTCATGGTCATCAGACGGATATTGGCACGCGCAAGAATGCGGTCAAAATACTGCATCTGGATGTAAGTTTCCAGCATGATCCTTGCCTTACCCGTGATCGTACCATTGGCAGTGTCTGAGAGAGATTTCATCCACTTCCAGCGGGTTTCCGTTTTCAGAAGTTCTGTCTGCTGTCTGCGGATTTTTTCATACATGTCACTGTTGATTTCCAGGCGGGCATGGATTTCATCACGATTTTCTGAAAGTGATTTCTTTTTGCTGTGCAAAGTTTTCTTTCTGAGCATTCAGTTCCTCAGCTGAAATACTTATGGATTCTTTTAACTGTTCTGTCAGAGATGCAATTACCGAATCCAGTTCTGTCATTCTCTTTTCTAATACTTCTCTCGCTTCTGTTACTGTTTTGTAATGTATTTCAAGCTTCTTTTGTTCCTCAGTCTTAAGCTGAATCTGAGACAGGATTTCTTCCTTTGTCCTCTCACCCAGCTCTTTTTCCATATTCTCTCTCTGCTTCTGCAGCTGCTCATATCTGGATTTCTCTGCTGCTGTCTGCTGCTGATTCTGATTGATCTGGTCTGTGATCGTTGTGAGTTCTGCCTGAGTCTTACCAATCTGCATCTCCAGAAGTTTTCTCTGTTCCAGAAGTGCTGTCAGATCCTTTTGTTTCTGTCCCAGAATATTTTGCTGCTGTTTCAGCCATTCTGCTGCTCTCTTTCCCTGCAGCAAAGCCTGTGATACATTACAGATTTCCTTTTGATACACTATTTCACCGCTGTGATCCTGTGACAGTTCCGGATCAGTTTTCATTCTCTGTCTTATATCTTCTTCATGGATCCATGTCAGTACAGGTTCGTCCAATTGATTCTGCAGCTGTTCCTGAATACTTTCCAGCTGGCTCTTCCTCTTTTCAAGACTGATCTGTAATTTCTGAAATTCTTTTGCATGTTGTTCTGACTGTGTGATGAACTCTTCCTTTTTCTTCAGTAAATCCTGATGAACTTTTTTCTGTTTTTTGATTTCTTCCAATCCTGTCTGTACACTGCTTTCCTGATTTTTTACAAATAAACATAATTCATGATCAGGAAATTCCTTTCGAAGTATCTCGTGTGTCTCCTCTTCTGGCAGAAACTGCGCTATATAACCTTTAACCCCTTCTGTCAGTTCTTCCCTGCAGCGCTGCATCAGTCCTGCTGCCTCTCCTGCCTGCACACTTGCGTCAGATGCCGCTTTTTCCGCAGCTTCTGTTAACTTTTTCTGTTTTTTCAGCTGTTCTTCTGTGGGAACTTCATTCGGAATCTGTGTGAGCTTCGGATGATGAACAGAACCACATACCGGACATGGCATCCCATCCTGAAGATCTGCTGCCAGAACACCCGCCTGTGCATCCAGATAGGCCTGCTCCATTTTGTTTAAAATTTCTTTTATTTCTGCCCGTTTCTGAGAAGCGGTCAGATAAGCCTTCTTTTTGCTTTCTGCTTTCTTTTCCAGATCCTGATACCGTTTCTGCTGATCTTCTATTTTCTGTATCTGCTGCAAACGTACGACCAGGCTGTTCTCTTTGATTTCCAGATTCCCACCGGAAACAATTTTCTCTTCCAGATCAGCCAAATCCTTTTTTATCTGTTTCGCAAATTGTTCTTCCTGTTCAGACTGTATTTTCAGTTCACTGATTTTTGTCTGAAGAAACTCAAGATTTCCGCAGTTCTTATAAATTCCTGCATAAAGAGTATCTATTTTCTCTTTCCGGAAATCTGTTTCTGCTTTTTCTTTTTCTGCACCGTCTGTTGTCTGATATTCTTTTTGTTTTTCTTCAAGCACAGCTTTCATTTCTTTCTGACGATTCTGCAGCTCTGTACCGTCCGTTCCCAGTTTCTCTATCTGCAGGGAAGCCTTCTCTGTTTCTCTGAGCAGATTTTCCAGATTTGTATAACGCTCCAGATTCTCTTTTTCTTTCTGTATGGAAAGCATCAGGCGTTGGATCTCCTCAGGTTCCTTTGCCCCATTTTCTGCAGCTTTTTGTGCCTGTTCCAACTGCGGAAGCAATACCTCTTTCTCTTGCAGAAGCTGTTCCTTCCTTGCCTTTGCATCTGCTTCTTTATGAGCCTTTCCCAAAAGCTGATTTACTTTTTCCAGTTCTTTATCGTTCTCTTTGATCTGCTTATTCAAATTTTTCAGCGTCTCTTTATCTACCTTCAGAAACTGCTCCAGGATTTCCAGACCTTCTTCCAGATTTCCCTCAAAGCCATTCTTCTCCATCAATATCCACTGTTGTCCCAACTGGTCTTCTGTAGAATATCTGACCTGTTCCGTATACTGGCGAATACTTCTCAACAGCTCTTTATACGCCTTGTCCAGACCACCGGCCTCGAATTTTAATTTTTCCTGAATCACCTTATAAATATCCGTATGGAAAAGCTTTCTGAAAATATTGCTGCGTTCCTCTGTATCAGCCAGCAGTAATTTTCTGAAATCTCCCTGTGCAATCATGGCGATCTGTGTAAACTGCTTCATATCCAGTCCGATCAGCTCAGTAACCGCCTGATTCACTTCCTTTAGCTTTGTCACAGGAGCTCTTCCATCAGAAAAAGTAAGCAACGCCTCCCCCTTCTGGGTAGTCATTCCGGTGCCTCTGGTCTTTGGACGCTCATAATCCGGGCTTCGTTTCACCGTATACACTGCATCTTTATATTCAAAAATATATTCCGCATACGTAGGTGTTTCCGGTTTTGCATACTTGCTTCTGAGCATGGATGCCTCCCGGACTCCTCCGCTTGTCTCCCCGTACAACGCAAATGTAATCCCATCAAAGATTGTCGTTTTTCCTGCTCCCGTATCTCCGGTCACCAAAAAAAGTCCCTGTCCTCCAAGCTGTGTAAAATCGATCACAGTCTCATCCGCATATGGACCAAATGCAGATAATGTCAGCTTCAATGGTTTCATACGTGCACCTCCTTCAGATCCTGGATCAGTTTCTCCACAAACTCTGTCTGTTCTTCTTTCATAGGTTCATTATTTAACAGTTCATAAAACTCCTCAAACAGCTGCAGCTCTGACTTCTGTTCCTGAGCCTCCACTGCCTGAACCTCACGGTTCTCACGTGTTCGTTTATTATCATATTCCAGACGCATCAGGTTGGGATAAACAGTACGCAGCTTCTGAAGTGCCCCCGGCACATCTTCCTCATCTGTCAGGGTAATCTGAAGATAATCCATCTTATTTTCAGCAGTATAATGATCCTTCGCTGTCACATCCATATAGGTTCCCCTCAGCTTACGCATATCCCGTCTGGGAATCAAGGGTACTGTACTGACCCTCACATTTCCCTTCTCCAGAAGCTCCACAATCGTTACCGACTTTTTATGATCTGCTTCCGAAAAAGAATACTTAAGCGGCGTCCCACTGTAACGCAAGGTCTCTCTCCCCATTTTCTGAGGTCTGTGGATGTGTCCCAGTGCCACATAGTCAAAATCTTTAAATACTTCCGCACTGACATTGTCAAGACCGCCAACCCATGTTTCTTCTGAGTCACTTCTGTCTGCTCCGGTCACAAACTGATGTGCCACCAGCACATTTCTCTGTGACGTATCGATCTCACACTCCTGCAGAGCAGCCATAACACCCTCTTCATAAGTATTAATGTCATCCCTCTGCAAAGCATGGCGTACTGCCGCAGGTTTCAAAAAAGGCAGAAGATATACAGATATTGGTCCATACTGATCTTTTAACACAATCCTTTTCATCTCTCCATCATAAACCTGCGAAATATAAATATCACTGCTTTCAAACAGCTTTGCTCCAAAGGAAAGCCTTTCTGCTGAATCATGATTTCCACTGATCATGTACACAGGAATCTCAGCTTTAGCCAGTCCTGTAATAAACTCATCAAACAGCTGCACTGCCTCTGCCGACGGCACTGTCTTATCATAAACATCCCCTGCTATCAGAACTCCATCAACTTTCTGTTCCTCAAAAATTTTGATCATCTGATCCAGAATATACCTCTGATCCTCCAGCATGGAAAAATCATGCACCCTTTTTCCAATATGCAGATCTCCAATATGCGCAAACTTCATCCCACATCTCTCCAATCTAAATATCATTCCTGCCTACTCTACCTGCCGACGGCATTCTGATCAATTATTTATTCCACTTTCAGAATATTTTTGCTATCCTGATACTCCTCCGGAATCTCTTCTGTAAGAATTTTAGCATCTGTAAACCCGCCGAATGTCACAGAACTTACTTCTCCAAACTTTGACTTATCTGTCAGGATATATACATCTTTGCACTGCTTCATTGCAGTACTCTTTACAATTGCTTCACTGGTATCCGGTGTGGTAAAGCCTTCTCTTCTGGTGATTCCATTTGTTCCGAAGAAGCCCTTTGTAAAATGATACATCTGGATCATCTGCATTGCCTGACTGCCTACGACTGCTTCTGTGGAGCTCTTCAGTTCTCCTCCGATCAGGTAAACCCGGATTCCCATCTTTGCCAGAGTCTGGGCATGGGATACTGCATTAGTGACAAAGGCAGCTCTTACACCTGCCAGATATTCCAGCATCAGACCAGTGGTGGTTCCTGCGTCCAGATAAACAAAATCATCTGGTGTAATCAGGCTGGCAGCATATTTTTGCTAATCTTTCTTCTTTTTCTTCTTTATTTAATTCTGATTTCTGCGCCACAGTCGGTTCATAGGCAGTTACTTTATGATTTAATGCTACTGCGCCGCCGAAAACCTTGGTAAGTTTTCCCGCTTTGTCCAGTGCAGTGATGTCTCTGCGCACTGTGGACTCTGATGCGTCCAGAAGTTCTCTCAGTTCTGTTACTGTAATACTTTTTCTTTCTTCCAGAAGCTTCAGAATAATGTCAAATCTCTGTTCTGTAAGCATATGCTTCTGCCTCCATTATATATTTACTTTGATTGTTTACTTCTGATTATTTTCTCCGATATCTACGAATTGCTCCGCTGCTTCGCAGCTCCCGCAATTCTACGTTACTGTTCACTCCGTTCACAGTAACGTAGCCAAAATTCATTCCAGATTGCCTGCGGCAATGGAATTTTGGCTTGTATGTCTCGGGATTTTGGCATATTCATGCCAAAACACCTCGCGGGATAGTGATGTGTGAACAGTAACCTGATATCTCATTATAACAGAAACAGGAGATGAATGCATCATCTCCTGTCTGTCAGTTTCTTATATTTAATTCTGTGAATTACAGGTTCTCCTGCATGAATTTGCTTACTGCTTCGTATGCTGCTTCTTCATCAGCGCCTTCAATTGTGAATGTTACTTCATGACCTTTCTTAACGCCAAGCCCCATCAGTGCAAGAAGTTTTCTGCAGTCTACTTTTTTACCTTCTTTTTCGATGGAGATAGTGGATTCAAAGCCTTTTACCAGTTTTACAAGTTCTCCTGCCGGACGTGCGTGGATTCCTTCGTTGTCTGTAACCACATACTTAAATTCTTTCATTTTGATATCCTCCATGTTCTTTATTTTAATTTTTTGTTATTGCTTTTCTTATTTCGGTGCTTATGCTGCTTTCTTCTTTAACATGCCAAGCAGAACTGCAGAAATCACTGTTCCCGCAACCAGTGCGACCAGGTACATAACTGCGTTTCCAACCACAGGGAATACGAAAATTCCACCGTGTGGTGCCATCAGTGTACAGTCGAATGCCATGGAAATCGCTCCTGCCACCGCAGATCCTACGATACAGGAAGGAAGTACACGAAGGGGGTCAGATGCTGCGAATGGAATCGCACCTTCTGTGATAAATGCAAGACCCATGATAAAGTTGGTAGGACCTGCATCTCTCTCTTCTTTTGTGAACTTATCCTTAAACAGCAGTGTTGCCAGTGCAATTGCACAGGGAGGTGTCATACCGCCGATCATAACTGCTGCCATAATATCATAGTTACCTGCTGCAATTGCAGCTGTTCCGAATACATATGCTGCTTTGTTGAACGGACCACCCATATCAATAGCCATCATTCCGCCAAGCACAATGCCAAGTATTACTTTACTAGAACTTCCCATTCCTGTCAAGGCATTATTCAGACCTGTGTTGATACCGCCCATAACCGGCTCTACAATAAATGTCATCAGGAGTCCCATAACAAGGATTCCAACTACAGGATAGATCAAAACAGGGGCGATCTTTTCCAGGGCTTCCGGAAGTTTATCACATAATTTACGAAGTCCAAGAATAATATATCCGGCTGCAAAGCCTGCAAGCAAAGCTCCAAGGAAACCAGATTTACCGTTGGCTGCCATCATACCGCCTACCAGACCAAGTGCAAGTGCCGGTCTGTCACCAATTGCCATTGCAATAAATCCGGCAAGGATCGGAAGCATAAATCCGAATGCTGTACCACCGATGCCTTTAAACAGAGCCGCTACCGGAGTAATGGTACCGAAGTTTGCTCTCTGATCTGCCGGAAGCGCACTTAAATCTACACTTAATCCATCGATCAGAAACGCAATGGCGATCAGGATACCACCGCCTACAACCAACGGAAGCATATGAGATACGCCATTCATCAGCTGCATATAGATCTTATGTCCTACACTGCCGCCGGATTTGTTACCGGCAGAAGATGTCTGGGAACCGGCTGCTGCGTGGTAGACCGGTACATCCCCATTGATTGCTCTGTCAATGAGCTGATCTGCTTTACTGATTCCGTCGGATACCTGACATTCGATCACTTTTTTACCATCGAAACGTTCCATGGGAACCTTGGCATCTGCTGCGACAATAATACAGTCTGCATCAGCAATCTCCTGATCTGTCAGCACATTCTTTGCACCACCGGATCCACGGGTTTCAATCTTCACAAAACAGTTCTTTGCTTTTGCAGCTTTTTCAATTCCTTCTGCTGCCATGTACGTATGTGCGATACCGGTAGGACAGGAAGTAACCGCAAGAATCTTCGCCTGTGTTCCTTCTGCTGATCCGGTATCTGCCAGTCTCTCATCAATATCTTTCTTTTCACTGTCTGCCCTGTCAATAATGTCCATAAACTCATCTACAGAAGATGCATTGCGGAGAGATTCTGTAAACTCCTCATCCATCAGCATCACAGAGAGCTTACTGAGTACATCCAGGTGAATGTTATCCTCTGTATTCGGCGCTGCGATCAGGAATAATAAGGTTACAGGTTCATCATCCAGTGCTTCAAACTCTACACCATTTTTGATGACCATTGCCGCAAGCCCCGGCTTCTTAACTGCATCACATTTACCATGAGGAATGGCAATTCCCTCGCCAATACCTGTTGTGCTCTCTTCTTCTCTTAAATATACCTGTTTACGATAAGCCTCACGGTCGCTGATCTTCTCACTCTTTACCATCAGATCAACTGCCATATCCAGAGTTTCTGACTTTGTTTTCGGAGCAGCTGTCAGCGATACGCTTCGTCTGTCAAGCAGATCTGTTATTCTCATCTTTTCTTCCCCCTTTATTATTTTCCGGTTATCTGACCATAAACCGCTTCTATTTCTTCCTTTGTTGCAAGATTTTCAGAAAATGCACTTGCACTTCCTGCTGCAATTCCCATGTGGAATGCATGTTCATAATCCTTCTTCTCCATCCAGCCTGCAACAAATCCTGCTACCATGGAATCTCCTGCACCCACACCATTTACCAGCCTGCCTTTTGGTGCAGGTTCTTCAAATACCTGTCCATCCTCTGCTACCAGAACTGCACCTTCGCCGGCCATGGAGATCAGCACATTTCTTGCACCTTTTTCCTGAAGTTTCTTTCCATAAGAAATTACATCTTTTCTTGTTTTTAATTCTACACCGAAGATCTCACCCAGTTCATGATTATTTGGTTTTACAAGGAACGGATGATATTTCAGGACATTGACCAGAAGATCCTTTGTGGCATCAACTACGATCATCACACCTTTTCCATCCAGCCTTGCCATGATCTGTTCATACATGTCATCCGGCATAGAAGATGGAATGCTGCCTGCCAGAAAAAGTACATCGCCTTCTCCAAGCTCTTCCAGTTTCTTCATCAGTTCCTCTACTTTATCCTTGCTGATCACCGGTCCTGCACCATTGATCTCGGTTCCGTCAATAGATTTCAGTTTCAGATTGATCCTTGAAACCCCTTCACTGATCTGAATGAACTCAGATTTCACTCCCATCTCATGTAATCTACGGATAATTTCTTTCCCTACAAACCCTGCGGTAAATCCAAGTGCAGTGTTCTCAATCCCAAGGTTCATAAGGACTGTGGAAACATTAATTCCCTTTCCCCCCGGAAGCATCAGTTCTGAACTTGTTCTGTTTGTCAGTCCCAGTTTAAAATCATCTACTGAAACGATGTAGTCCAGAGATGGATTAAAAGTTACCGTGTAAATCATCTCTTCTTTCCCTCCCGTTTTATATTGGTATCCTTTCGGAGTCTTTATTTCACTTGCACCAAAAGATTCCAAAAGTACATATTGTCATGTCTTTTCTGCATGTTCGTGACTGTTTTTTGTTTACGTTCTTAGTATACTGTCATATTCATTCAAAGTCAATCAAACTAATTCATAAAAATATGACTGATTTTGGTTTACTTTGCACAAAAAAAGTACATAATACAGTCAAATAGTAAGACAAAAAATAACCTCCTGATCAGGAAGTTGTCTATAAA